>Ga0302326_10003946_pt1 | contig 34663 bp, 28 predicted proteins | sample Palsa_T0_3_FD_202264 | JGI IMG/M metagenome (GOLD analysis project Ga0302326, IMG submission 202264) | Peat permafrost microbial communities from Stordalen Mire near Abisko, Sweden - Palsa_T0_3 | ecosystem: Environmental > Terrestrial > Soil > Palsa > Peat permafrost | place: Sweden: Abisko...
GTAGCCGGTCCCGAGGTCCGTGCACGGGAACCCGGCGCCGGCGTGGCCGCGCCTTGCGGCATCGCGATACAAACCGTAACTGGAGGCATGATTTGGCTTTTGCCCAAACCGTTCGCAGTTGCAATTTTATTCATCGATCCCTATCCTTGTATTCTACACCCGCGATACTGGCACGCCGCCCGTCACTGGTTAGAATCCAGCCCGGTGACGCCGGACGCGCCCATCGTCATAGGCGCCCCTTTTGGGACGGTGCCCTGACGCCACCCCGGCGCGCCGCCCGCCGTCAAGGTTAGGTTAAAGGCCTAGCGCTTCGGTAACAGCGGCGGCTGCGGCGCCTTCCGGTGCAGGAATCCGTTAGGGAAAAACTTCTGGCGAATGTCGGGCCAGAATTCCGAACCGATGTTGCCGATCGCCCAGCCGGCCAAACTGGTGCCCACGCGGGTCGCCATTACCGTCCCGGTGCGGCTGGCCGAGGGATAGTACAGATTCGAGGCGCCGATGCCCAACGCCATTCCGAAAACGCCGGAGGCGTTGAACGCCGGCCGGCCGGAGTCCTGCCGGGCCACGGCGATGCGGCTCAGCGAGTAGGCGACGCGCGGCAGAATCCGCGACTGGGGGCCTTTGCGGAAATACCTGGGATCCTGATGCAGCAGGCAGGCGAGCATGGCGTCGCTGAAGAGATTCTGTGAGCCGAAATCGCCCAACGCCGCGCCGAATCGCTTGGCGTACGCAACGCCGCCTTCGCCATACTTGGGCGTCTGGTTGTCCGCTTGCGACAGCCCGGCGCTGAGGGCCGCGGCCGCGATGTTGAAGGGATCTTTAGTCTCGTCCAGGAAGAATTGCCATTTCCGCTCCGGCGTGAGAGGCGGCGTCGCCGGAGTAGCATCGGTGACCGTCTGATAGTTGGGGATGACGCCCAGGATGCGGTCATGGTTGAGGCCGTCGGAGGATTGCGCGCGGGCGCAGGCCGGCAGAAGCGTGGGAAGGGCGGCGGCCACGGCAATGCGCGCACGGAGGCTCACAAAGCGGGAGGCGCAGTGTCGCGAGAGAAAGTTACAGCGCGGAAAGCAAGTGCCCCACGAGTGGGGACACGGCACGCCGGGGGCGTGCGCCGCGTCACCGGTACGCCTCGTCCAACAGCTCCACTACGTGCACCACGCGCTGGCCCTTGCCATGCATGATCGCCCCCACCCGCAGTTGCAGGATGCAGCCCGGGTTAGCCGTGGCGATCACATCCGCGCCAGTGCGGTTTACGTCTTCCATCTTCCTTTTCAGAATCTCCATGGACATCTGGTTCTCGACCACGTTGTAGATGCCGGCGCTGCCGCAGCACTGGTCGGCAAGCGCCATCTCGCGGAACTCGATGCCGGGCACGGCTTCCAACAGTTTGCGCGGCGCGGTGCGGATCCGCTGGCCATGCGCCAGGTGGCAGGAATCCTGGTAAGTGACAGTCAGAGGCAGCGGCTTCATCGCGCGGTTCAGCTCGATGGAAGCCAGGAACTCGGTCACATCCTGCGTGCGCCGCGCAAACTCGCACGCCCGCGCGGCGTACTCCGGGTCGCCATCCAATAGTTCGCCGTACTCTTTCAAGGTCGAGCCGCAGCCCGCCGCGTTGGTGAGGATCGCGTCGCAGCCGCCCTCGGCCAGCGCGTCGATATTGCGCCGGGCGAGGCCGCGCGCCTCGTCCCGCAGGCCCGCATGCACGTGCAGCGCGCCGCAACACCCTTGCCCGTCGGGCACCACCACTTCGCAGCCGTTCTTCTGCAAGACCCGCACGGTCGCCTCGTTTAAGCGGGCGAAGCACACGTTGGCAATGCATCCCGCCATGAATGCCACTTTATGACGCCGCTCGCCCTCGGCGGGAAAAGTTTTGCCGATTTTGCCGAAGAAGAAGGGAGGCTCGGCGGGCGGCGCAAGCTGTTCCACGTCTCCCAGTTTGCCCAGCAATTTCAAAAAGCCCAGCCCGCGCACCAGCTTCTGCAATCCGCTGCCCTGATAAAGATAGAGCAGCGCGCCGCACACGGTCATGAGCGCCGGCGATTGCAGCAGATGTCCGAAAACGAAGCCGCGTAACCGCCGCTCCCCGGGCGTGCGCACGGCGACGCCCTCGATTTCCGCGCGCGCGGCTTCCACCAGCTTGCCGTATTCGACGCCGGATGGGCAAGCGCTCTCGCAGCCGCGGCAGGCCAGGCACAACTCGATGTGCTCGATGTACGAAGGGCCGATGGGCGCGCCCGCGGCCACCTGCGCCATCTGGTAGATGCGGCCGCGGGGCGAGTCCATCTCCACGCCCAGCACGCGATAGGTAGGGCAGGCGTTCAGGCACAGGCCGCAATGCACGCACCGGTCCAGATCCGCCTGGAGGGGCTTATCGGCTGCGATCTCAAATACGGTTGTAGAGTCGGCCACGATTGAGTAAGAGTTGCGGATCGAACATGTATTTGATCCGACGCATGATTTCCAGATCTTGCCCCGGCGCGGGCCAGAGCGTCATTTCGTCCTTGCGGTTTTCCGGCGCGAATTCGACGACCGTCTCGCAATACTCGCGCGCGGTTTCCGCGGCGAACGCGGCTGCATCGCCGGAATCCTTGAAGTACGCGTAGCAAACGCCCGTGCCCGCGCGCGCGACGGTCGGCCCCGCAATCGGCCGCATCACCGCCTTCAACTCCTTCAGCGTACATGAGACGCGCACCACCGCGCCATCTTTGTGCGTATCGAGGTAGCGCGGCGTGAAATCCGCGATCCCGCGCCAGAACGCGGCCTCCTCGCCCGCGGGCACCGCCTGCGCGCCCATAGCGGAGAGGTCGCGACCGTACCGCGCGATGGCCGCCGGATTGCCGCCCGCACGCACTGCCAGCAGGTAATCCGGCCTTTCCGCGGCGGCCGGGTTCAGCAGATCGATGGCCGCCGGATCCAGCGGACTCTTCAGAATGGCGTCCCGCGCCGCCACGGCTTCATCCAGGCCGCCGAACGAAAAACGGAACGTGCGCTCGCACGGCGGCTGCGGGATCACCTTGAAATTGATCACCGCGATGGCCGCCAGTGTGCCAAACGACCCGATCATCAACTTGCCCATGTCCAGCCCGGCAACATTCTTCACCACCATGCCGCCCGATTCGACGAGTTTGCCTTCCAGCGTGGCGAATTGCATTCCGATCACCAGGTCGCGCGCCGTACCGTAAAGCCGGCGGCGCGGCCCGCTGCAATTGCACGCCACGATCCCGCCGATGGTCGCGCTATCGGCGAAGGGTGGATCCAGCGGAAGCATCTGACGATGCCCGGCCAGCAGCCGGCTCAGTTCGCAGTACGGGATGCCGGCTTCCACGCCGATGGTCAAGTCGCGCGGCTCGTATTTGAGCACGCGGCACATGGCGGACGTCGAAATCGTCATGTTCGCCGCGGCAGCCGGTCCGCCCATCCGCCGTTTGGAAAAATGTCCACCCAACTCGATGGTCTGGTGGCGGGTGGCCGCCCAGCCCACGGCCTCGGCCAGTTCCTCCGGACTCTCGGGCCGGACGATATCAGTAAAATAATCCGGCATTCGGGTAGAAGAAGAGGTGGTGCAGAATGTAGTGCAAAACCGTGAACACGATGGACCCGAGAAACGCCGGCACAAAGCCCTGCACCGAGAATCCGGGCACGAAGACGGATGCCAGCTTCAGCAGGAATGCGTTCAGGATCAGCCAAAACAGCCCCAGCGTGAGGAGCGTCAGGGGGAGCGTGATCAGCTTCAGCGGCCACCCCACCAGCGTGTTCACGATGGCGATCACCACCGTGGCGATCAGTGCGGTGCCGTAGCTGCGGACCTGGATGCCGGAAATGATGCGCGGCAAAAGCCACAATGCCAGCGCGCTGAGCATCCAGTTGATGAGCAGGTTCACTTTTGGTCCCCCGGAGATCCATAATAAGCCAATGGCCCAACTCTTTGCCGGAACCTCCGGATTTGCCTACGCCCAATGGAAGCCGCTGTTCTATCCCGCGAAGCTTCCTTCCAACAAATTCCTGGAGCATTACGCCCAGCGGCTGAACTCGGTGGAAATCAACTACACCTTCCGCCGCATGCCTTCCGCGGCCACGCTCGAGAATTGGGTGGCGGCTACGCCGCCGGGATTCGTGTTCGCCTTGAAGGGGCACATGCGCATTACGCACATCATGCGGTTGAAGAATGCGGCGGAAGCCACCGGCGTTTTTCTGCGCGCCATCGATCCGTTGCGCGCGGCGCGGCGGCTGGGACCGGTTTTGTTCCAGCTTCCGCCGCAGATGCGCTGCGATATCGAGGTGCTGCGGGCGTTCGTCGAAATTCTGCCGGACGATTTGCGTTACGCCTTCGAATTTCGGCACGCCTCCTGGCTGGTGGACGAGGTCTACCGGCTGCTGGCGGGGCGCAACATCTCGCTGTGCGTGGCCGAGAGCGAGAAGCTGGAAGTACCCGAAGTGATCACCGCGGATTTCGTCTACTACCGGCTGCGCAAGCCCGCATATACGGCGGAGGATATCGAGTCCATCGCCGCGCGCGCGCAGGAGTTGCTCGCGCAGGGCAAGGATCTATACCTGATGTTCAAGCATGAGGAGACGCCCGACGGCGCGCTGCACGCGGAAGAAGTGTTACGGAAGGCGGCCGGATAGGCGGTACTCTTTTACAAGGTATTTACTTCGCCTTAACCGCAACCTATATACTCCATTGATAGGGTTGAATCATGAGAATACAAGTACGAGCGCGAAGTGTTACTAACCTGTTACTGGCGGGGATAGCGGCCGCACATCTGCCCATCCAGGCCGCGGATCCATCCATTTTTAAAGTGGCGCCGACGCCGAATGACAACCCCAACAACGGTCTATATGCGGTCTCCGCGTCTTCTCCGAGCGATATCTGGGCCGTGGGCCAGTCGACCATCCATTTCGATGGCACAAAATGGACGGCGTTCGAGGCTCCCATGATCGTAGGGGACAATAACGGCTCCCTGGAAGGCGTGGCGGACATTTCTTCGACGGAAGCCTGGGCTGCCGGCAATGCGAGCGCAACCCTATTGGGGCAACCCGCGCCGGTGATTGAGCATTGGGATGGCACACAATGGAACGCGATTCCAGCCTCTTCCTTCAACGCGCCGGGAGAGTCGGCCAGCCTGTTCCTAGCCATGACCGCCATTTCGGCGAACGATATCTGGGCTCTTGGCGGCGGCACGTTGAATGGTAATGGGGGCACACTGTTCGAACACTGGGACGGCGAAGCCTGGACTCCCAATATCGTATTTCTAGGCGGACTTCCAGTCGCAGCTTCCGCGGATGCCACCGATGACGTCTGGGCCGTGGGCTTTTCAGGCGTCTCGGCCATCGACGGCGCTCCATTTGTGGCGCACTACGACGGTACGGCTTGGCAGAACGTGCCTGGCCCGAAAACAGGCATCTTCAACGCGGTCGCGGCGCTGGCCCCAAACGACGTTTGGGCAGTCGGCTCCATGGTCAAGGTTAAGAACGGCCCTACGCGCACCCTGATCGAACACTACGATGGCAGCCAGTGGTCGGTGTCGCCCAGCCCCAACGTGGGGCCGAACAGTATGTTCCAATCGAACCGTCTGCTGGGCATCACAGCCGTATCGCGCACGGATATCTGGGCCTTCGGATCCTACTTCGCGGCCGACGGCTCCGGCCAGCAGAAGACGCTGCTGCTGCATTGGGACGGCACGAGTTGGAACTTGGCTGCCAGCCCGAGTCCCGACCCCGGCAGTTTCCAGGACGACGTTCTTTTTGGCGGAGTGGTAACCGCGCCCGGCGGCGTGTGGATCGTGGGGTCGGAGGACACCGCCGCTCCCAATAAGCCGTTTACTTCGACGCTCGTCTTGCATACCACGGGCGGATAACGGCGGGACGGGGCGGGCGGCTTCGGCCCCGCCCCTGTTTTTACAAAGTGTTTACTTGGCCGTCACGTCCTTTTGCATGGGCCTTGATAGGGTTGAATTATGAGAAGAAAGCATCGGAGTACAGCTTATCTGTTACTGGCTGGCATAGCGGCGGCATGCCTGCCGGCCAACGCCGCCGCGCAATCGATTTTTCAAGTCGTGCATACTCCTAACGAGAATTTCAACAACGGATTGTATGCCGTGTCGGCATCTTCGCCGAGCGACATCTGGGCGGTGGGTCAGTCGGCGATCCATTTCGACGGCACTAAGTGGACCACTTTTCCGGTGCCCATGATCAACGGGGACAATACCAGTTTGCTGGGAGGGGTGGCGGACATTTCTCCCACCGAAGCCTGGGCTGTGGGAGGTGTGAACCTAGGCTTAGGGAATTCGGGGCAGGTAATCGAGCACTGGGACGGCACCGCGTGGAGCGTGTTTCCAGGGCCCACTTTCGGCGCCAGCGACGTTCCCGATCTAAAGGCCATGACCGCTATTTCGGCGAACGATATCTGGGCGGTGGGCAGCCTGCTGAGCGACGAAGAGAGGATCCTGAACTTTCTGTTCGAACACTGGGACGGTACCGCGTGGTCGGCAACGAACATTGAGACAAACGACGCGTTCCTGTTCGGCGTGTCGGCGGACGCGACGAATGACGTTTGGGCCGTAGGGTTCATTGGACCGGAGAACGATAGCAGCCGGACGCTGGTGCTGCGCTACGACGGCACAAGCTGGAAGGCGGTGCCCAGCCCCAGCGTGGGCAGCGGCGCGAGCGAGTTGAATGGCGTGGTGGCGCTGGCTCCCAACGATGTGTGGGCGGTGGGTTTTTCGACGCCGGTGGCGCCGCCGAAGTCGGCAGCTACGCTGACCCTGATCGAGCACTGGGATGGCACGAGTTGGACGGTGGTGACCAGCCCCAATGTGGGGCCGAAGAGCGGATACCAATCGAACCGTCTGGAGGGAATCACGGCCGTTTCGGCTAACGATATCTGGGCATTCGGATCGTATTTCGCCGCCGATGGCAGCGGCCATCAGAAGACGTTGCTGCTGCATTGGGACGGCACGGCGTGGAGCGTCGCACCCAGCCCTAATCCTACAAAGGGCGGCTTCCTGTCGGACCTGCTGTTTGCCGGAGTTGCCGTGGCGCCGGGCAACGTGTGGATCGTGGGGGCGGAGGACAAAGCTCCGCACGATGACACACTGGCGATTCACAGCGCGACCGCCGCGGGCAATGCGGGGAACTGACCCTCACACTTCCTTGCCCGCGTACAGCTCTTCGATGCTCTCGCGGAAGTTCTCCATCACACGCGCGCGCCGCACTTTCATGGTCGCGGTCAGTTCCCCGTCTTCGATGCTGAAATCGCGCACCAGCACACGGTACCTGCGAATCTGCTCGAAGGGCGCCAGTTGTTTATTCACGCGCTCCACCACCTTCCGGATCTCCTTGAGCACCGGCTCGGCCGCGGCCATCTCGGCGGTAGTGTGGCCCTTCAGCGCCTCCATCCCCTTCAGCGTTTCGGCCACCGCGGGATTTATGGTGAACAGCGCCGTGAGATACGGCAGGCGGTCGCCCACCAGCATGATCTGGCTGATGAGCGGCTCGAACTTGAACAGACTCTCGACACGCGCGGGATGGATTTTCTTGCCCGTCGAGGAGACGATCAGTTCTTTCTTGCGGCCGGTGATAAACACGAAACCCTCGTCGTCTATGAACGCGATATCGCCGGTGTGCAGCCAGCCATCCCGCAACACTTCCGCGGTGGCTTCCGGATCGCCGAAGTACTCCGAGAACAGGCAAGGGCTTTTGATGAGCAACTCGCTGTCCTGTTCGGCGATGCGCAACTCGACGCCGGGCAGCGCCGTGCCGATGCTGCCGGCCTTGGGCTTGTCGAGCGGGTTCAGCGTAACCACGCCGCCTTCCGTCAACCCGTAGCCCTCCACCAGCGGCATGCCGATCGCCTCATAGAATTCGGCCAGTTCCTTGCTTAAGGGCGCGGCGCCGGAACACGCCAGGGTCAGGCGTCCGCCGAGGCGTGCCCGGACCTTTTGAAAGAACAACCGGTCGGCAAGCTTCAAGGGAGCGCGAATACGCGCCGGCACGGGCTTCCCCCGATGTTTGTAGCGGGCAGCCGCCAACGACAGGGCCAAAGCGCCGTAGAACGCTCTGCGGGCTACGGCCGGACGCTTCCGCAGCTCAGTGCAGATGGTGGTATAGACGCGCTCCCACATGCGCGGGGGCGCCAGGAACACGGTGGGCCGCACGTCCCGGATATCCTGCGGCAACTTGAGCAGGCTTTCGGCGAAGGTCACCGGCGTGCCTTGGCGCATGGTCAGCATCTCCACTACCACGCGCTGCGCGATGTGCGCCGAGGGCAGAAACGCTACGGTGGCATCGTTAGGTCCGATAGGCCACCTGACGGGCGCCATGTCCATGTTGGCGACTACGGCTGCGTGCGTGACCAGCGCCATCTTCGGCTCGCCCGTCGCGCCCGAAGTCAGATAGAGGATCGCGTGATCGGCGGGCGTGACTTCAGCCTTCAGGCGGTCCATATACTCCGCGTCTTCGGCCAGCGCCAGGCGGCCGCGCGCGCGCAGTTGGTCGAGCGACAGGACGCCTTCCTCCTCGCCCGTAAGCAGGATGCGCGGCATGTTGGGCGCATCGCGCAGCGCGTGCAGGATTTTGGTATCCTCCACGAACAGCGCCTTTGCGCCACAAGTGGTAATGGTGCGGATGAGGTCCCGGGGCGGGTAACTGGGGTAGAGCGCGGCGGAGACGCTGCCGGCGGCCAGGATACCCAGATCGGCTATGTAGAACTCCAGGCGAGTCTCGGAATCGAGCGCCACCACGTCGCCTTTGCGGATGCCGATCGAGCGCAATCCGGCGGCGATCTCCTGCGCGGCTGTTTTGTATTGGTTCCACGAATAGGTGAGATACTCGCGAGGCCCGCCTTTCCCTGGGATGGGTTGCCGCAAGGCGGGGGCGTCGCCAAACTGCGCCGCGGATTCTTCGAGGACCCGATATATGGTGCGCGGTTGCATTCGGCATTCATGCTATCAGATGGCGGGGTCATTTGGTAGGATGAGAACGATAGCCATGAACTGCGATCACTTCATTGCCATGTTGCGCGGTCACGAGCCGGAACTTAGGGCGGCCGGCGTGGTGCGTATGTCTGTGTTTGGGTCTGCGGCGCGCGGCGACGGCGGCCCGGATTCAGATATCGACCTGTTGGCCGGCTTTGATGAATCTCGGCGGCTGTCGCTCCTCGACTTGGTGGGCATCGAGTTTAGCTTGCCGGCTTGCTCGGCTGGCCAGTGGACCTGGTAGAGGAAGGAACTCTGAAGCCGCGTGTGCAACGAAGCGTAGAGGCAGAGGCCGTGCGTGCCTTCTAAAGATCCAATTCAGCGGTTCACCGATATTCTCGAGAACATCACCCGAATCGAAAAATTCACCGCTGGTATGGACGCCACGCCTTCGTTGGAGACCCGAAGACGTACGATGCGGTCGAGCGGTGCTTGGAACGAATCAGTGAGGCGGCCAGCAAACTCGGGCCACAGGCGGAGGAACTCTGTCCCGAGATCCCGTGGCCGCAGCTACGCGGCGTCGGAAACCGCTTGCGGCATGAATACGACAGAATCAGCGGTCCGCGCATTTGGCTCATGGTTGAGCGGGACTTGGCCCCGCTGAAGCGAGTGGTCCGGATTGCTCTCAGCCACCTGCTGGCGCAAGAGGGCGATGCGTAGCGCCACCCCATCGACACGGATACCCTACTACCATTCGGCGCCCATGTTGACGTCGGTAAAGATGCGCTTGCCGCGAGTGTTCGCGCCACGGCGTCCCATAGGCGCGGACGATCCGGTTAGCGCTGCCGACCAGGCTGCGTTGAACCGGCCGTCGTATCATGCCACCACCGTAGACGTTGTTCCGATTGTCGACGGCCACGACACCGGACCTCGATTCCAGCAGGTGGCTGACCGCATGCTAGGGCGATAGCCGCTCTTGAACAGCATCCTAATAGATCGTCCCAAAGATCGCCGGTGCGGCGAGGACGCCGGCGAAACCCACGGCGGCGATGGCACGGAGGAGCGCGAGCCGTCTCCCCTCAGGACCAAGCGGCCGTCGGAGGTGGTGCGCACGTCCGATTCGAAGAAGCCGGCCCGGGCATCGATCGCGGCTTGAAAAGCGGGCAGCGTGTTTTCGGGATGCACGCGATGCTCGCCCCGATGGGCAATGGCCGCAACGCGATCGGCTGCGCCGAGCACCTTACACAATGCCAATAACAGCGCAGTGGACTTCATGCTTGCGATAGTATCAGATGATGCGCCCTCTCACAGTGGCAGTTGCACTCATGCTGGCGCGCGCCGCCTTTGCGCAGCACCCGGTGGTGGAGATCAAGGTCGCCGGCAATAAGCGCCTCCCGGCGGCCGCCATAATCGCCGCATCCGGTTTGCATGTCGGCCGGATGGCAAACCGTGCCGATCTGGACGCCGCCGCGCAAAAGCTCGCCGATACCGGGTTCTTCGCCAGCGTGAGCTACCGGTACGATCCGAAGCCCGCCCCCGGCGGCGGCACCGGGTATGCGCTGACGCTGCAGATTTCCGAACAGCCCGCTCTCGTGGCGGTCCAACTGGATATCCCAGGCCAGGACACCGAGCGCCTATGGCCACAACTGAAAGCCGCGGATGCCCTCATCGACAGGCACATGCCGGACAACGATCGCGCCACGGCCTACTACAAGCGGGCCATCGAAGAACTGCTGCGGAAATCGAATCATCCGGAAGAGATCGTGGTGGATAACGAGGGCAACGTAATCACCGGCAAGATGGTTGGGGTCGTCTTCCGGTCGGCCCACCTTCCCCAGGTGGCGTCGATCCGGTTCGAGGGCAACTCGGCGATTGCAACGGGTGTGCTGCAAGGCGCGATGGCGAAGGTTGCCATCGGTCAGGACTACACCGAGCGCAACTTCCGGCGCAAGTTGGAACTCAACCTCCGGCCGCTGTATGAGGAGTTAGGCCACCTGACCGTCTCTTTTCCAGATGTGAAGATGAACAGCGCGGGCGAGGGCGCGGTGGTTGTGACGGCCAGGATCGACGAAGGGCCGGCGTGGCGCCTGGGCAAGGTCGTCTTGAAAGGCAACGCTCTTCCCCTGGCCGATATGTACGAAGCCGGCCGATTCGACCGCGGAGCGGCGGCCAACTGGAAGCAGTTCATGAAGACGGTCGAAGACATGGAAAAGGTGCTGCGCCGGGATGGCTATATCAAAGCGTCCTCGAATCCGGTGCGTTCGTTTCAGGAACAAACGGAGATCGTGGATGTGACCGTGGAGGTCGCGAAAGGTCCGCAATTCCTGTTCGGCGATTTGCAAATCGAAGGTTTGGATGCGGCCACACAAGAGCGTCTGTCTAAGTTGTGGAAGCTTCCCAAGGGCGCGCCCATGAACCAGTATTATGTCGATGACTTTTTTCGCTCCGTGCAGCCATCTTTGAAAGGCAAGGTTAAGACTTTCAAGTCGGAGACGCACGTTCACCAGGACGCCAATGTGGTGGACGTGACACTCACGTTTCAGTGAGGGAGGTCAAGTACGGCGGTAAAGTACGGCTTGACAGACGGCAAGCGTTGCTTTACGGTATCCTGGTGATTAGGAGCTTCAAGCATCGCGGCCTGAAACGGCTCTATGAACGCGACGACCGCAGCGGGATACGCCCCGATTTGCTGGAAAAGGTGGAGGATATTCTTGGCCGTCTGGATCGCGCCACGACGGTGCAGGCGCTCAACCTCCCAGGGTACCGACTGCATCCGCTCAAAGGCGAATTGAGGGGCGTCTGGTCCGTGACGGTGCGGGCCAATTGGCGCATCACTTTCCGCTTTGAGGGCGAAGATGCGTTTGGCGTTGAAATGATAGACTACCACTGAAGAGAAGGAGGGACATGTTATGCCGATGAAAAATCCGCCCCATCCGGGCCGCAGCATACGAACGGCTTGCCTTGAACCCTTGGGGCTGTCGATTTCCGAAGGGGCGAAGATTCTCGGCGTCACCCGGCAGGCGCTCAACAACGTCGTCACCGGCAAGTCGGGCATTAGTCCGGAGATGGCTATCCGGCTGACCAAGGCCTTCGGGAGTACGGAGGAGGCGTGGCTGGGGATGCAACTTGCCTACGACCTCGCGGCAGCCCGCAAGAATGCGCGTAAGATCAAAGTGCGGCGTCAGCGCGTGGAGGAAGTGCACGCTTACTGAGGAGTTGCGTATGGGCAGTCGCAGCGGGTCGCGCCTCCACACCCCAGGACGACGGAGTGGGCGGGTGAATGAAAGTACTGCGCACCGTCGCAGCCGGAAAATCGGGCTTTGTATTGTGCCCAGCATTGTCGAACTCCAGCCCCACGCTGCCAAAACCACCATTAGGCGCCACTCACATGTAGTATCCGCGGATTCCGCCGGCGCCCGAACACAACGTGCCCTGTTTTCTGTTAATATAGGAGTGCGGTTGAGAGGGCTGCCAAAGCGGTCCGCTGGGGTCACACCCCACTCGGCTGCATTTTTCTTTTATGTACCTTCTTTATCTGGACGATGCTGGGTCGCCTGGCAACGCCGCTGAAAAATATTTCGTGCTTGGCGGCATCTGCGTTTATGAAGCTCAGGTCGAGTGGTTCGGAAGAGAAATCGACAAGCTCGCTGCCCCCTTTAACGCGGCCTCTCCGGGAGACGTGGAATTTCACGCCTCGACCATTTTTTCAAGACGGGAGGATCCGTGGAGAAACCTGACGGCGGATGAGGCTCGCGGCGCGCTTAAATCGGTCCTGAGCGCGTCGTTAGCGGCAGCTATGACACGGCCCGTCTATTCGCTTGCGCGATCGACAAGAGCGCTTATCCGGGGAGGGACCCTGTTGAAATGGCGTCGAGGACCTTTGTCGGCGCTTCGACATGTTCTTGGGCCGGCTCAGGGCGGCGGGCGATGCGCAACGTGGCATGATCATTCTCGACAAGACAACGCGAGAGACGTCTCTTCAAAAGCTCAGCAGCGAATTCAGTAAGGTCGGCACACAATGGGGTGTACTTAAGAACATCGCCGACACGCCATTTTTGGTCGATTCCCGGGCCTCTCGGCTGGTTCAAATCGCAGATCACGTCGCTTACGCTGTCTTTCGCCGGTATAATGCAGGCGACGCGCAGTATTTCGCCATCATCGGCCATCGCTTTGACGCCGATGACAACGTCATCCATGGCCTTGCTCACAGACATGTGGAACGCCATGCCTGCACATGTCCGGCCTGCCTCAGCCGCCGTCTTGCGAGTGTCCGGGGCGATCCGACGACTCCTTAACTGGGCAATCAGTTGTTTGGCTGATCGCGCGGGGCTCTGAACTTCGGTGCTCGATTGTAGCCGACGGCTGGATCGTTGGCACGAAGAGATTTTATGAACTCGTATTCCTTGCGCACCAGTCCCCGGCGCGTCACCGTTTCAGATTCCCAAAGGGTCTCGCGTCGTACAGCGAAATCGCGGCGCTGTTCCGGCGTGAAATCCTTAGCGATGAGCGCCGGGGCCGCGCTTCCGAAATAGCGAATGTTATCCGTTGTGTCGCTGCCAACATAGATTTTTCCGTTTGGATAGGTGATTTTGTAAACGACGGGCATTCCGCCATCCTCAGCTTCCTGTCTCACTTCACGTCGGTGACTTTCGGGGCGGCAATGGCCTCGGCCGGCGGCAGCCCAAGATCCGCCCTACTCGTGCGCCTTCCGCCAGTCATCCTCTGTCATCACCGCAATCGCCGCCAGTTTCTTCCCCTCCAGCGCCCGATTCAGATCCGGCAACGTCCGCCCCGTCAGATCGGTGAACTCGTGGATGACATCCTCCAATTCGTGTCCCAACACCTCGCCGCGGGCCACTTGTTCGGCAGTGGGACGGCCTTCATACGAATTCACGTCGCCGTATAATCCGACGTCATCCGAAGACCCGGCCAGAAACTCGCGCAGCCGCTCTTCGCCGGTGATCATGCCGCCCTCCTTGGTGGCCACAATCTTGGAGCGGATCGCATCGGCCGATGCGGCCAGGTCCGTCAGCTTGGCCCGTAACGGGTCCGCCTCCGGAAGCTTGGCGGCGCTCTTTTGGGCGCTGTCGCGCACCGCGACAATGGCGTCCACGGCCCAGCTCATGTGATCGAGAAGGCCGCCCAGCTTCGTGGCCAGATCGAATTGCGCCTTGCGGTCTTCCAGCGTAAACTTGGCGCGCGGGTCCAGTACCACGTTGACTTCGGCGTTGTAGACCTTGTCTCCCTTGGTCATCTTCACCGTGTACGTGCCCGGAAGGATGCGCGGACCCGCGATTGCGCCAGCCGCTACCGTGGCCGCCGGCGGGACGTGCGGCGGCTTCATGTGCATGGACCAGCGCGCGCGGTTTATGCCGCGATGGCCGCTAGTAGGGAGCGTGTCCACCAGCTTGCCTTGCGCGTCGAAAACCTCGATCTTCATGTCGCCATAGATGTGGCGGCTTCTCTGGTAATAGGGGATCGCCGCGTCAGTCGGACTGTTCGGTCCCACGAACGTGGCGTCGCCCTCGCTCCAACCGCCGGACGTTTCCATCCACTGCACGGCGGGCGGAATCGGAAGAAACGCGGCGTATTCCTGCATCCCCTCCGGCGTGAGCGCTCGCAATGGGGAGATGTCGTCGACGATCCAGATACCGCGGCCGTGCGTGGCCAGAATCAGGTCCGACGTGCGCGGGTGGACGAAGATATCGCGCACCGCCACGGCCGGAAAATTGGGCCCTTTGTATTGCGCCCAGCGCTGGCCGCCATCGACGCTGACCCACAGTCCGAATTCGGTTCCGAGAAAGAGCAGGTTGGGATTGACAAGGTCTTCCTTAATGACGTGCGCATAGCCGCGTATGCCGCTCTCCTGCGCCGGCAGCGCTGCCCAGGTCTGGCCGTAGTCGGTGGTCTTATATAAGTACGGCTTCATATCGCCGTACATGTGACGGTCGAAGGTGGCGTAGGCCGTACCTTCCGCATAGCGGCTGGCTTCCACCCAGGTCACCCACGGCGACTTACCGACGCCTTGTACATTGGCGATAGTGTTGGTCCAGTGCTGGCCGCCATCGCGCGTGATCTGCACATTACCGTCATCCGTTCCCGCCCAGATAATTTGGCCGTTCTTGGGTGACTCGGCGATCGAATATACTGTGGTGTGCATCTCCGCCACGGAGTTATCGACCGTAACGCCTCCGGATTCTTCCTGCTTCTGCTTCTCGGGATCGTTGGTGGTCAAGTCGGGCGAGATGCGCTCCCAGGACTGGCCCTGGTCGCGCGAGCGAAACACGAATTGCGCGCCGATATAGATGGCGCCCTTCTCATTCGGACTGAGTACCAGGGGCGCATTCCAATTGAAGCGCAGCTTCTTTTCGCCGTAACGCGCGTAAGGCTTGATGGAGCGGGTCTCGTGCGTCACACGCTGCACCCGCTGGACCTCGCCGCCCTGCGTCTCCACGTAGATATACGCCGCGTCGGTGGGGTCTTCCCACATCCAGAAGCCATCGCCGCCGCACATATTCTCCCAGCGCGCATTGCTTACGCCGCCTGGATAGGATGAATCGCCCACCCAGCAACTGTTGTCCTGCAGGCCGCCGTACACGCGGTACGGTTCGTGGTTGTCGGCGCTGACGTGGTAGAACTGCGAGGCAGGCAGGTTCATGAGGTGCTCCCAGCGCGTGCCGCCGTCCTGGCTGCGCCAGAGGCCGCCATCGTCGCCGGTGAACATCGTGTTGGGATTTCCCGGATCGATCCAGACATCGTGAAAGTCGCCGTGCGCGTTAGCCACCGCGCTGAAACTGCGCCCGCCATTCACGCTGAGCAACAGGGGACCGTCGACTTTGAAGACTTTGTTTTCGTCTTTGGGGTCGACGATCAGGTTGGAGAAATAGAAGGGGCGCCACACCTGGAATTGGCTGGCATCCAGGCGCGTCCAAGTCTGCCCTCCGTCGGCGGAGCGGTAGAGCGCGCTGCTCTTGGACTCGATGGTGGCGTAGACCACTTGCGGCTTGGAAGGGGCCACGGCCAGCGCGATACGGCCATAAGGCTTGTCGGGCAGGCCTTTGGCATTCGCGGGCGTCAATTCGGTCCAGTGCTCGCCGCCGTCGGTGGATTTGAACAGGCCGCTGCCGGGGCCGCCGGAACGGAAGGTCCACGCTTGCCGGCGGAAATCCCACATAGATGCGTAGACAGTCTTGGGATCCTGCGCGGCCATCGACAGCATGCCGCATCCGGTGGAATCGTTCGCGCCGGCCAGCACTTTCCGCCAGGTCTGGCCGCCATCGCCGGTTTTGTAAACGCCGCGTTCATCGTTGTCGTTCCACAAGTGGCCCAAGGCGCAGGCGTACACGGTGTTGCCGTCCTTGGGATCGACCAGAATCTTGGCGATATGCTCGGAATCCTTGAGGCCCACATTCTTCCAGTTCTCGCCGCCGTCGACGGATTTGTAGACGCCATCGCCGATGGAAACGCTATTGCGCACCCAGCTTTCGCCGGTGCCCGCCCATACGATTTTCGGGTTGGAGGGATCGATGGCCACCGCGCCGACGGACTGCACGTCGGGAAGATCGAACACGGACTTGAACGTAGTTCCGCCGTTGACGGACTTCCAGACGCCGCCGCTGGCGGACGCGGCGAAGACGGTGAGACGTCCGCTGTCGTTGACGGCGGTGACCGCGGCGATGCGTCCGCTCATTTCCGCCGAGCCGATATTGCGGGCCGGCAGGCCGGAGATGGTGCCCGAATCGTAACGGACGGGCGCTTGCGCAAACAGCGCGGGACCCATCAGCAGCGAGATATAACCGATTCGCGTCATGGCCGTTTCTCCTGTCCAGACGAGGCGGATGGCATGACGGGCATCTTGAATTCGGACGGGTCCACGGCAACGTTGGCTTCGATCTTGTCGATGGTGACTTTACCGGTTTCGCCCGGGTTGCGCGGACTGCCGGACTCCATCGCGAACGGGAAGTAGACGCCGTTCACCAGCTTGTAGGAGCCCATTTCGGTGAACGATTCGCGCACCGAGCCGTGAATGAATTGCACGGACTCGGTGCGGATCTCGAGGAAAGTCTCGGGATCCAGGTAGTAGTAGACGATGTCGCCGTTCTTGAGCGTCACTTTCAGGCGGTAGGCGTCGTCGCCATCGACCGTGTCGTGGCCCAGGTATTCGATGGTGTTGCCTTTTTCTTTGTAGTCCACCAGATGGCCATAGAAATCGGCTTCATCCTGCAGGCCGCGCAGGTCGTCTTCGCCGATCAGTTCCGGATCCTTGCGGCCCTGGAACGGCATGATGCGCCAGCCGGCCGCGCCGTCATAGGCCTCGACGCCGGTCATTCCCATAAGGGTGAATGTCTGCCGGAGCAGATTGGGCGGCATGGTATCCATTCCGATTTGTATGACAAAGCTGCCCTGCTGCATTTTGCCGGTCATGCGCAGCGAGTGCAGCGCCTTGAGCTTCTCGATGCCGCCCTTGGCTGCCAAGTTCTTGTTCACCAGATCTTCGGCGGTCTGCGCCGAGAGCAGCGCGGCGGCGCAGGCGATGCCGGCTGCGAGTCTTGCGATGGTACCCATCCGTTTGGCTCCTTTTCGTTGGGAAACCATATCGTAACAGGGAACTCCCGGCGCGCGGCTTGCGTAGGTGCGTTGTATGGCGCCAAGACTTCCCAAGGCTCGGAATGGAAGGCATGATCGCGAAGTGGTACGCGGCCAATATGGGCAGGTCGCTGGACGAATTCACAAAGCTAGCGTGGCCCCTATTTACCCGGGCGCGATTTCGCCACAATCCCCGCCGTTTCGTCGATCGTCAGAAACAGATTCGCCGGCACGGCGCCCAGCTTCTGTTTCTCACCGCTGGGCCACTCAATCTCGATCGACTCCACGGCCGGATCGGCGCCTAGCCCAAAGGTCAGCGCTAAGTCGCTTTGCGAGCAATAACTCGATCCGCTATGCACCGTATTCCATTGCTTGCCCGACTTACTGGCGACCCGCACTACCGCGCCGATGCCGTCGCGGTTCGACTTGCGGCCCACCAGGCGAATGTTAATCCAGTTATTGCGATTGCCGCCATCGTTACGGAACAAATACGCCGGACCGTCGTTGGTGGTCACCAGGATATCCAGGTCGCCATCGTGGTCATAGTCGGCATAGGCCGCGCCGCGCGCCACTACCGGCCGGTTGAAGGCCGCGCCCATGCGCGAAGTCGCGTTCTCGAACTGCCCCTTGCCGAGATTGTGGAACAGCAGCGGCGGCTCCTTGTATTGAACTTTGGGCTGCACGCGGCCGATTTGTTCTTCGATGTGCCCATTGGCCGCGAAGATATCGGGATAGCCGTCCAGGTCGTAATCGAAGAAGAATGCGCCGAAGGTTAGAGTGAGCAGGCTGGCGCGGCCCACGACGGAGGAAGGCGCCTCGTCCATAAACAGTCCGGCGCCTTCGTTATGATACAGTCCCAGCATCTGGTTGGAGAAGTTGCCCACCAGCAGGTCCGGTCGTCCGGAGCGGCCGTAATCGGCGGAATCCACGCCCATTGCGCCGCGCGCCGCGCCATCTTCGCCGAAAGCCACGCCCGCGGCCACGCCTTCTTCGGTGAACGTGCCGTTGCGATTGTTGCGGTACAATTTGTTCGGCTGGGTATCGTTGGAGACGAACAGATCCGGCCAGCCGTCGCCGTTATAATCGAGCACCGCAACGCCCAGCGACTTACTGCTTGGATCGGCCACGCCGGCTTTCTTGCTTACATCTTCGAATTTGCCATTGCCCAGATTGTGATATAACTTGGACGCCGCCCCTTTGTAAGCCACCGGCGTACAGTACGATTTAGTCTTTCCATCGAGCGAACACCACCGGTCGTCCTTGGCGGTCCATTGCACATAGTTGGCGACGAACAGGTCCAGCTTGCCGTCGCGGTCGTAATCGACCCACGCGGCGCTTGTACCGAAGCTGGCGTTGGCGATGCCGGCGGCTTTGGTCACGTCCCGAAACTTGCCGTGGCCTTCGTTATGGAACAAGCGGTCGCCTTCCATGGCCGTGATGTAAACGTCGTCGCGGCCGTCGTTATCGTAATCGCCGATGGCCACGCCCAAGCCGTACATCTCCACGTCCAGGCCGCTGCCCGCGGTGATGTCGGTGAACGTGCCGTCATGGTTGTTGCGATAGAGCGCCGGCAGGGACTTGCGTCCGCGCGCGGTCCAGTCTTTGCTGTTGATGAGCAGGATGTCGGCCCAACCGTCGCCATCGGCATCGAACCACGCGACGCCCGAGCCCATCGTCTCCGGCAGGAATTTCTGGCCGGCGCGCCCGCTGTTATGCACGAACTTAATACCGGCCTGGGCAGTCACATCCGTGAACACGAGAGACGCGGGAGCAATGGTTCCCGCGCCGGCCAGAGCGGCCACGCAGGCCACGGCGCCAAGCGCCGCTACGATCCATTTCATCGGTTTCACTATGATTGCCCCAGAGTTGTGATAAGTAGCATATCACCCGGCGGAACGCGACCCGTATAGCATATTGAGATTAGTATCTACCTACTAGGGAACCAGGGGAGTGGGTGTGTCTAATGGATCTTCATTATTGACGCCAGGTTCGTACACCGCTACACTCGCTTAATCGCACCAGAGGGGGTTATTCGAATGCCGCGTATTGTATTGAGAATGGTGAACGCCTTAGGATTCCTTACCGTCTGTGCCAACCTGGGGGCGCAATCCGACGGCGCCGACCCGCTGCACATCGGTTCGGTCACTGTCTCGGGATCGATTCACGAGCGTTACGAAGATTGGGATTTCTTCGACGCGAAGGGCGAAAATCACTACGAATACTCCGGCTCGCTCCTCCGTCTGATGTTCAGCCAAAATGAGCAAACCTATGACTGGAGCTTTGAGCTGGCAGCGCCAATCTTGCTGGGGGTACCGAATCATGCGGTGCAGCCTGCGCCCCTGGGGCAACTCGGCTTAGGCGGAAGCTACTACGCGGCGAATCACAACGATCAAAGCGCCGCGAGCGTGTTCGTGAAGCAGGCCTACCTGCGCCTGAAGGGCGAACACTCGAGCGGACAGTTCGGGCGTTTTGAATTCACCGACGGCGGCGAAGTCACGCCGAAGGATGAAACTCTGGCGATCGTCAAGCGGGACGGCATCTCGCAGCGGCTGATCGGCACGTTCGGCTTCTCCGACGTGCAGCGCAGCTTCGATGGCGCTCAGTATACTTACTCCGACGGCGGTTGGAACGTCACCGCATTCAGCGCCGTGCCCGACCGCGGCGTCTTCCAGGTGGATGGCTGGGGATGGGTCAAGACTCCTGTGACTTATGCGGCGGTCACCAAGCAAGTTACCTCCGGACCGATCCAAGCCGAATGGCGATTATTCGGCATCTATTACAACGACGACCGCGGTGTGGTCAAGACGGACAACCGGCCCGCGGCGGCAAAGGCCAAAGATCTGGCGGGGATCGATATCGGAACGTTTGGGGGCAACTACATCCAGGCGCTTCCCACCGTCGCCGGCACCTTCGATCTGTTGGGGTGGGGCGCTTTGCAGACCGGGAGGTGGGGGGCGCTCACCCAGCGCTCGGGCGCGGGCGCCGTGGAAGGCGGTTTCCAGCCTAGGATTGTGGAAGCCATCCGGCCCTGGCTGCGAGGCGGCTACTTCTACTCGACCGGCGACAACAATCCCAACGACAATACGCACGGCACCTTCTTCGCCATCCTGCCTACGCCGCGCGTGTACGCCCGTTTTCCGTTCTTCAACGAGATGAACAACCGCGACCTGTTTGGCGAGCTGATGCTGCGTCCGGCCAAACACCTTACATTGCGGTCCGACGTGCATGGGCTGTGGCTGGCCAATAAGAACGATCTCTGGTATTCCGGCGGCGGCGCTTTTCAGCCGTGGACTTTCGGCTTCAACGGCCGCCCGTCCAACGGCGCGACGGGACTGGCTACGCTCTACGACATCAGCGCGGATTACCAATGGACGCGGGGCCTCTCGACGGGTCTTTACTTCGGCTATGCGCGCGGCGGCGCGGTAGTGGAGCATATCTTCCCCGGAAACAGCAATGGCACGCTCGGCTTTGTGGAAGTGAATTATCGCTTCTGACCCAGCGCCGCCGGAAGTGTGCCGTTTTTGCGGCAGGTGTGCCAAAAAGACAGTGGGGGAGGACGGTCGTTTCGCGAAATACTTGTAACCTCGAGCATGTCACTCGCATCAAATCAGATAACCGCATCGTTTATCAGGCATCGTATGAAAATCTTGTCCCTAACTCTGTTCCTGTCCATCGCTCTGCTTCCGTCCACCGCTCTGGCGAAGAAAGCCGCCACGGAATACCCGGCGACATATGCCGGGGGCAGCCTGCCGCTCGACCACCACAGGGTGCGCGCCGCGCTCGCCAAGGATGAAGTGGTTTTCATGCAACGGGGCCGGCGCATCGCTGTGCCGGTCAAGAACATCACGGAGATCTCGTGCGGCACTGAAGTGCGCCGCCGGTTGGGCGCTTCGGTTCTGGACGTGGTTCCGTTGATGCACCTGGGTGAAAGCGAGACGCGCTATGTCGGCGTGGCATGGACGGACTCTAAGGGGAATGCCGCACGTACGCAAGTGCTCTTGAAACTGAGCCGGGGCGAATATCTCGGTTTTCTCGCTGCGCTGGAACACGCGACCGGGATTAAGGCCGTCGACACCAACCAGGTGCCGACCGTGGTCCACTACCAGATCTGACAATTACTTGGCAGGCGGAAGCGCCTGCCCCACCAACTATAATAGTTGCAGTTGCAGACGATGAAAATCGCCTTGGCTCAGATCGACACCACCGTCGGCGACTTGGCCGGCAATGTGGACCGCATGATCCGCGCGGCGCGGGAAGCCGCCGCGGCCGGCGCACAAGTGGTGGTTTTCCCGGAACTTTCGGTCACCGGTTATCCGCCGCGCGACCTGGTGGAAAAGCCCACCTTCGTGGAACGCTCCGGCCGGCAGTTGGAGCGCCTGGCAGCCGAGACGGCCGCGCTGCCGCTCGCCATCATAGCCGGGTACGTAGGCCCATCCGCATCGCACACCGGCAAACGCGCCACCAACAGCGCGGCCGTACTGGCCGGCGGCGGCATCCTGTTCCGGCAAACCAAGATGCTGCTGCCCACCTACGATGTGTTCGACGAAGCTCGCTACTTCGTGCCCGCCGAATCGCAATCCCTGCTGCACCTGGATGGCCGCAAGATCGCGTTGACCATCTGCGAGGACGCCTGGAACGACAAGCAATTTTGGGATCGCCCGCTTTATCGCCGCGATCCCGTGCAGGAATTGGCGCATTGCGGCGCCGAAGTACTGATCAGCATCAACGCTTCGCCATATCACATGGGCAAGCGCGCGCAGCGCCGCGAGATCTTCGCCGCCACCGCGCGCCGGCACGGCATTCCAGTCGTGTATGTAAACCAGGTGGGCGGCAACGACCAGCTTGTGTTCGACGGCTCCAGCTTCGCCATGGACGCCACTGGCCGCGTGGCCGCATCCGCCGCTTCCTTCGCCGAAGACCTGGTGCTGTTCGATTCCGATACCGGCGCGGGCGATCGACGCGACAACCTGCCGGATGAATGCGAGGCGGTGTACGACGCGCTGGTGCTGGGCACGCGCGACTACATCCGCAAGTGCGGCTTCGAGCGTGTACTCATCGGGCTGAGCGGCGGCATCGACTCTTCGCTCACAGCCGCCATCGCGGTGGATGCGCTCGGCGCGCAGAACGTCACCGGAGTGGGCATGCCCGGGCCGTTTTCATCGGAAGGCAGCGTCCGGGATGCGCGCGCGCTGGCCGAAAACCTGGGCATCCGCTTCGAGATGGCGCCCATTTCGCCCATCTACGGCGAGTTCCTGCAGGTGCTCGATCCGCTATTCGCCGGCGCGCGGCCGGATGTCACCGAAGAAAATCTGCAGGCCCGCCTGCGCGGCGTCACCTTGATGGCGCTCTCCAATAAGTGGGGCGCGTTGGTGCTGACCACGGGAAACAAGAGCGAACTGGCGGTGGGCTACTGCACGTTGTACGGCGATATGTGCGGCGGATTGGCGGTGATCAGCGATGTGCCCAAGACGCTGGTCTACGAACTCTCGCGCGTGGCCAACCGGCGGCGCGTCGGCGCGATCCCGGAAAGCGTGTTCGAAAAGCCGCCCTCGGCCGAGTTGCGGCCCAATCAGAAGGACAGCGATTCGCTGCCGCCTTACGAGATTTTGGATCGCGTGTTGCGCGCGTATGTGGAAGAGTATCAGGCTCCACGGCAGATCGCGCAGGAGTTGGGGCTGCCGCTCGCTATCGTGGCGGATATCGTGAATAAGGTGGACCGCAACGAATACAAGAGGCAGCAGGCCGCGCCGGGATTGAAGGTTACGTCGAAGGCGTTCGGCATCGGCAGGCGGTTTCCGATCGCCCAGAAGTACGCGGAGTAGGACAGGCCAGCAAACAGCGGGGCTGAAGCCCGCGCCGGCTAAAGCCCGCCGTCCATGCCCTACCGGCGCCGCTCCGCATGGCGCTCCACGCGCGGACCCACGCCTCGCGGCACGGGCACCGCATACGAGTGTACGTATCTGTCGCGATTCCCCCACGTGCGGCCCCAAGCGCGATGATCGATCAGGATTTCGTGACTCCGCCATCCGAACGCCGGGCCCGCCCAGCCGAACGGCGCGAAGGCACCCACGAAAATTCCAGGTCCAAAAGTGATGCCGACTCCTGCGAAGAAGCCGGGCCGCGGCGCGACGAACACAACTCCTGGGTTGTAGTACGGCACGTACACGTACCCCGGATTGACGGGCACAATTTCGATATCTCCTGGCCCCGCAACCACCACCCGGTCTTGCGCGGTGCTCTGCAGGTAGCCGGAGTCCAATGCCTTCTGGCGCATTCGTTGCGCGGCATCCATCACGTCGGGCTGCTGTGTCAGTACGGCATTGCCTAAGGCTTGCGTCCACCCCTGATCCCGGGCCATCATATCCAACACGGATGGAAACGGGATTAGCGCCAGCACGCTGGGATCGAACGTGAGATTGTCCTCATAGATGGCTCTGGACAGTTCATCGCCATGCAGATAACTGTGCTGGTTCGCCCAGGCGGCTGCGTCCGGTATCTCGTTCCAGAAGGTGGATGCGGGAAGAACTTGGGCCAATAGCGGATCGGGATAAAGCGCGATGCGCCCCACCAAGTCGTCCAGTTGCTGGGGCGCGAGCAGCGCGGGGGGCTGCTGCGCATAGCCCTGCTGGGGCGGTGGATAGCCTTGTTGCGTTGGCGGCGGATAACCTTGCTGCTGAGGCGGAGGGGGAGGACCCTGCGCCCGCACCGCGACACATAACACAAAGGCAATTACGCTTGCCGATAAAACGGCTTTCATCGACATGGACCGAACCTCCTCCTCAAACTACCGCACGAATCTAGCGCCAGCGCCCCCACCCGCGGCCCCATCCACGGCCCCAATAGAGCCCGATGCCCGGCCCCCAGTAAGGGTAGCCATATCCGCCGTATCCATACCCATAAGCGTATGGGTAGGCATAAGGAGCCGGATAGCCGTTGCCGTAATACCCGGCGTTGGGCGGCCTGGCGCCATATTGCTGCGGTTGCTGCTGATAATCGTACGGGCCGACCCAGCGGAACGCCTGCGGCGCCGCCTCGGTGGAAACCGCAACCGGAGCCTCCACACGGAAGGTGAGAATCTGTTCCGGATAAAGATAGGTCGGGCGGCCACGCGTCACCAGTACGCCGACGATTCCGACCAGCGCGCCCGCGCCGGCGCCAATTGCCGCGCCTCTACCCCAACCCGCTGCCGCGCCAATCAACGCGCCGGTCGCGGTTGTCGCACCCACCGCGCCAACGTCGCGGCCCACCGAGGTCGGGCCATTCTTGCTGAACAGTTGCGTTTGGAGCGGCGCTGGCTGTCCATCGGCCAGCGTGAGGTCCGTCAATTGGACCGCTAACCGCGATACGCCTTCCACGCGGCCGGCTTTCTTGGCTTCCGTCACCTTTCCACCGACGGTCTGCCCGCGATTTGCGACCACCACGCCATCCACGATCACGGGCGCCGCCAGAGTGGCGGAAAAGGCATCCCCAACCTGATTGCGGTCGGACGACAGGCCTTGAGTCAGACGTACCGTAATGTAGGTGCCGGGTTTGAGGGTCAACTTGGCTGGAACCGGACCGCGATTGTAAGGAGCCGCCGGTGGCTGACCTCCGTATCCTGGGCCGGGATACGGCTGGCCGGGATATGGTTGGCCGGGATACTGCTGATTCGGATACTGTTGATTCGGATACGGCTGATTCGGATACGGCTGGCTGGGATACTGTTGATTCGGATACTGGTTAGGATAAGCCGCCGGCGGGGCGCCGGAATAATTGGGGTCCATGGTGGCGCGTGGCGCGGGATCGGGCGCTGGCGCTCCTTCGACCGGCGGAGCCGGCGCAGCGGGTGCAGGTGCTTGCGCGGGTGGAGCCGCTTGCGCGGACTGGGTAGCCGGCGCATCGCCGGCCTTGCGCCATTGGCCATTGGCTGGAGCGCTCTGCTGTTGATCGTTTGCCGGGGGCGGCCCCGAACGTTGGTCTTGCGCGAATATCGCGCCGGATCCAACCAGGAAACCGAGTGCCATGGAGCAAACGGCAGTACGGACCGGTTTCATTCGATTGCTGTTCATGTATAGGTGCCTCACAATTTTGACGACGGGTTGTCATATGCATCCGTTTCACCAATCCAAAAACGGCGCTAAGTGCATGAAACAATGAGACCAAACATCCATATTCCGTGGCCGCAATGCACCGCTGCTGGTGGATTTCAGCCACTAGAAACCGGGACGCATCGGTGATAGTCTATAAGGCAGGTGATTTATGAGAAAAACATTCCTTATGTTGTCGATGCTGGCGTGTTTACTGTGGGCGGGACAGGCTTTCGCGGCTAGCCACGGCGGTGGCGGCGGTAGTCGCGGTGGCGGCGGTGGCGGTCGCGCCATGGCCAGCGGCGGGGCCCGCGGCTATAGTGGCGGGGTCGCTAGAGGCTACGGCTACGGCGGCTATGGTTATCGCGGTGGCTATGGTTACGGCTATCGCGGCGGATATGGTTGGGGCGGTTGGGGTTGGGGCGGCGGTTGGGGCCTTGGCCTTGGCTACTGGCCGGGTTATTATGGCTACGGGTATGGGTATCCTTATGGTTACGGATACGCTCCTAATTACCCCGCTGATCCCTACGACTATCCTTACGCTGCGCCTCGGGCTTACGGGTATTATCCGGACGCCTACGCCTATCCCGGACCGGCGGTCGGCGTGGGCGTGGTTGTAGGCGGCGGCTGGCGTCACTTCGGGCGGTAAGCACTGCCTGAGCGGGCGACCTAGGCGAGCTTCGCTCGTCCGCGCTGACGAGTGTGCCAGCGAGGCAGGGTAGTGCCTGAAAGGTGCGTTGGCGATTTCCTTTCAGGCACTACCCGAGGCAGGCAGGAGTGCCTGCGCCACGGTATGATCGTAGGCAGGATGCGTTCATACTTTTTCGTTGCACTCCTCATGGCTGCCGCTTTGCTGTGCTCCCAGCCCGCACCGCGCGAGCAGGTCGGCCCGCTTCCCGGCGGCGGATTTCTGCTGAACAGCGGCTGGCGTCTGGATCCCGCCGGCAAGCAAATCCCGTTGGACACATTCCCGATGTCCACCGCCCTTTCGCACGATGGCCGCTACCTCCTGGTGCTGAACGGCGGATACAATCCACCCAGCATCAGCGTGCTCGAAACCGCCACCGGGCGCGAGACTGCGCGCGTCCGCGTAGCCGATGCGTGGCTGGGCCTCGCGTTTTCGCCTAAGGGCGACCGCGTCTACGTGGGCGGCGGATCGCGCGCAGCGGTCTTCGAATTCTCCTTCGCCGATGGCGCGCTCGAACCCACCCGCACTTTTACGGTGGTATCGCCCGCCGAGCGCTCGCATGTAGACTTCATCGGCGACGTGGCGCCGACTCCCGACGGCCACCTGCTGTACGCCGCGGATTTGTATCACGATTCGCTGGTGGTGATCAATCTGCAATCCGGCATGCTCATCGATCGCGTCAAAACCGGCCGCCGCCCCTACCGCATCTTGTTCCATCCCGATGGCAAGTCCTTTTTCGTCACGAGCTGGACCGACGGTTCCGTGGGCCACTACGACACCAACTCCGGCAACCAGCTCGCCGCCGTGCGGCTGGGCCCGCATCCGACCGACATGATCTGGGCCGGCGGGAAGAGCGATGCGTCCGCAGGCGAAGGAGCCTACGCCGCGCGCCTGTTTATCGCCGCCTCGAATACGAATAGCGTCTATACGCTGGGCGTCTCCGAGGACAAAGAATTGCACCTGATCGAGACCATCAATACCGCCATGACGCCGCGTCAACCCGCCGGTATGACTCCCAGCGCGCTGGCGCTCGGTCCGGACGGCCGGCGCCTATACGTAGTCTGCTCCGACGCGAATGTGGCGGCGGTGGTGGATATCACGGAGGAACGCAGCCACGTGGAGGGATTCATTCCCACGGGTTGGTATCCCACCGCGGTTCGCGCGCTGCCGAATGGCGCGCTAGTGGTGCTGAATGGCCGCGGCGGCGGCTCGCATCCGAATCCACATGGGCCCAACCCCACGCGCCGGCCGGAGGCCAGCCATAAGGGCGACACCGGCCCGGTCGAATATGTGGGGCGCATTCAAACCGGCACGGCCTCGTTTATCGATCCCTTCACCGCCGAGCAGCTCCAGGCTTACACCAAGACCGCCATGGCCAACTCCGCCTATCGCGACGAGAAGCTCGACACGCCCAACCCGTTCCCGCCCATCGAGCACGTCATCTACATCGTGAAGGAGAACCGCTCCTACGACCAAGTGCTCGGGGATATGAAAGAAGGCAACGGCGATCCCTCGCTGGTGCTTTTCGGCGAAAACGTCACGCCCAACGAGCATAAGCTGGCGCGCCAGTTCGTGCTGCTGGATAATTTCTATGTCAACGGCGATGTGAGCGCCGACGGCCACTCCTGGTCGACCGCGGCCATCGGCATCGATTACATCCAGAAGATGTGGCCGAACAGTTACGCCAACCGCCGCAACACTTACGACTACGAAGAGCAGGAAGCCACCGCTCTGCCGCCCGCCGGGTTTCTCTGGTCGAGCGCCGCGGGCGCGGGCCTCTCCATGCGCAACTACGGCTATATGGCGCAGAACCTCCCGAAAGCCGCCGCCGACGGCACGCAGATCGAACTGGTGCGCGACCCGGTGCTGAGAAGCGTGACCAATCTGCACTATCGGGACTTCGATCTGGAATACCCGGACGTGGAACGCGTAAAAGTTTTCTTGTCCGATCTCGCGGAATTTGAGAAATCGGGCGCCATGCCGCGACTGATGTTCATGCGGCTCGGTAACGATCATACTAATGGCACATCGGCCGGCAAGCTCACGCCCATCGCCATGAACGCGGATAACGACTACGCGCTGGGCATGCTGGTGGAAGCCGTCTCGAAGAGCCGCTTCTGGCCGAGCACCGCCATCTTCGTGCTGGAGGATGACGCGCAGAACGGTCCCGACCACGTGGATTCGCACCGTTCGCCCGCGTTTCTCATCTCCCCCTTCGTCAGGCACAAAGCCGTGGATAGCTCGATGTACAATACCGCTTCGATGTTGCGCACTATGGAACTGATCCTGGGGCTGCGGCCCATGACGCAGTTCGATGCTGCGGCCCGGCCGATGTCCGCCGCGTTCCAGGCGGCTGCGGACCCGGCGCCCTACGAGGCCGAAAAGCCGCGCGTACCGCTCGACGAGCGCAATCCCCCGCGCTCGTCGACCGCCGAACGGTCGTCCCGTCTGGATTTCAGCGAAGAAGATCGCGCCGACGCCGATGATCTGAACGATATCCTTTGGCTGGCCATCAAAGGCGTCCACGCGCCGCCGCCCGCCAGCAGCTTCTTCGCGCGCTAATTGCCGCATCGCCTCATAGGTAAGCCATGCCCCGCATCTATCTCTGCTTCCTCTGGCACATGCACCAGCCTTTCTACAAGGATCTGGCGACCGGCGAATACAAACTGCCCTGGACCCGCCTGCACGCCCTCAAAGACTACTACGGCATGGTTGAGATCCTGCGCGAATTTCCCAAAGTGCGGCAAACCTTCAACCTGGTGCCCTCCATGATGGTGCAGGTCGACGAGTACGCCCGCGGCGAGGCTCACGATCCCTACCTGGCCATCGCGCTGACGCCCGCCGAGGCGCTTACCGCGACGGAACAAACATTCCTCCTGCAGCAGTTCCTGCAGCCGCATCCGTTGAACATGATCCAGGCATTGCCGCGCTACGCCAGCCTGTTCGAAGCGCGCCATTCCCAAGGCAGCGTGGAACTGGCGCGCCGCCGCTTCTCCGCGCAGGATTTCCGCGACTTGCAGGTGATCTCGCAACTGATCTGGTTCGATGAGGAGTTCCGCGCCGCCGACCCTGAAGTGCGCGACTTGTTCGCCAAGGGCAGCGATTACACGCTCGACGACCAGCGGCTGGTGGGGCGCAAGCAACTGGAGATCCTGGGCAAGGTGATCCCGGTCTATCGCGAGATGGCCGGCACGGGCCAGATCGAAATCTCCACCACGCCGTACTACCACCCCATCCTGCCATTGCTGTGCGATTCCAACATCGCCTCGGTGTCGCATCCCGGCGTCCCGCTGCCGCCCCCGTTCCGCTATCCGGAAGACGCCCACGCGCAGTTGCAGATGGCCCGCCGCTACGTGGAGCACGAGTTCGGCGTCGCGCCGGCCGGCCTTTGGCCCTCGGAGGGTTCCGTTTCCGACGAGACCTTCGGCCTGGCCGCCGCCGTCGGCTTCCGTTGGGCGGCCAGCGATAGCGGCGTCCTCGGGCGCGCGCTGGGCCGCGCCATCGGCGTGGATGCCATCTACCGTCCGTACCGCTGGGAGCAGAACCGCAGCCAGATCGGCGTGGTCTTCCGCGACCACTTCTTGAGCGATCTGATCGGCTTCGTGTATTCGGGAATGGACGCCGCCCAAGCCGCGGGCGACTTCCTGCATCGCATCCGCGAGAACTGCCGCGGCATTCTGGCGGGCGGCCGCGACGCGCTGGTCCCCATCATCCTGGACGGCGAAAACGCCTGGGAATACTACGATCAAAACGGCCGGCCCTTCCTGCGCTATTTGTACACGCTGATCTCGGAAGACGCACAGATGTCCGCCGTAACCGTCAGCGACGCGCTGAGCAAAATGGAGCCCGAACCGCTGTCGCACGTTTTCCCGGGGTCGTGGATCAACGCCAACTTCGACGTGTGGATCGGCGCGGAGGAGGATAACCAGGCATGGAGCCAACTGCTGCGCGCGCGGGAGACCTACGCCGCGGCGGCCCATGTGGCGGAAGACCGCCGGCGTCTGGCGTATGAGGAGCTGCTGATCGCGGAGGGCAGCGATTGGTGCTGGTGGTACGGTCCCGAGCACGATTCGGCCAACCGCGTGGAGTTCGATCAGCTCTACCGCAGCCATTTGGCGAACGTCTACCGCTTCCTGAACCTAAGTCCGCCCGAGGAGTTGTCGCGCCCCATTCTGCGCGTGGCCGTGAGCGCCGTCCATAACCCGCCCAGCGGGCCGATTCATCCTGCTATCGACGGCGAAGTCACTTCGTATTTCGAATGGCTGGGCGCGGGTTTGTATCGCGTGGACGAGCGCTCCGGCTCCATGCACGGCAAGAAGTTTCTGGTGCGGGAGGTGTATTACGGCAGCGACGGGCAGAACCTGTATCTGCGTGTGGATTTTCACCGCGGATCGGAGCAGATTATTTCGGAAATGGAAGCGCGCCTGAATATCATGGCTGGCGATCCGTTGCAAGCGAGCCAGGTGACTGTGCGCTTCGACTATGGGCGGGCTAATGTGACGGAGATGAAACTGGCCGCCGCGCCGGAACCCGCTGCGCAGGCCGTCGAATTCGCATTCAAGAGCGTGCTGGAGGCGCGGTTGTCGCTGGCTGCGCTCGGTGCGGGCGCGGGTGCGCCGGTGCGGTTCCAGTTTTCGCTTTGGCAGGGCGGATTGCCGATGGATGCGGTGCCGCAGCAGGATTGGATCGAGATGCCGGGCGGGGATCAGGCGGATTGGGCGGTGTAGGGCGCTTTCCGCCTCCAAAGAGCGTTAGAATAGGCACGAGTGGGTTGGTGGCACTTCTCCAGCGCCTGCCTCTGAAATTTCTATGATAAGCGGGCTAAAGGACGTTACGGGGCGGCGCGGGGAGCGCATCGCCGACCTTTGTTTGAGCGAATATCCGACATTCGGAAAGCCGCTCTTCCACGCAACCTCCCTTGGCGAGAAATTCCCGAACATTGATTTCTATGTCGAATTGGACGGCGTACCTGGAAGAAGCCTGTACTTCCTCGCGCAAGTCAAGGCTACGACGTCCGCTTTGACAGCAACATCCCTAAGCATCTCGACTAAGAAAAGAGACATAGATCGCCTTAAAATTCCGGGTCCGACCTATCTCCTTGGTGTCCACGAACCAACCAAACGAACGTTTGTCCGATCCGTTCATACGGGCATTCCAGTGAAAGCGATTACCCGCATACCGTTGCTATACGAGTTGACGAGCACGAATCTCCAGACACTACATAGCGAGGTTCGGGAGTATTGGGCCGCGACAGGCCACAAACCAACTTCTTCCGCATTTGTGTGACCTTATGAAAAACGAATATACACACACGGGCATGGTCGAACACAGGGGTGAGCTGATGGCAGAGTTGCTCCTCCAGGATTTACGACCGACGTTTCTTGCGCGCGCTGAAAGGACGCTCGGCTACGATTACTTCGCCGGATTCCCGAATTCCAAGGGCGGAGTCAACGTGACCGCAGTTGAGGTCAAGGCTACGGATCGTCCCGTTCCGGCACTCCTCCCGATAGACCGGCGCACGTACGACCGCCTGGCGCATTCAAACATTCCCGTGCTGGTGCTGGTCGCCGATGTGAAGCAAAATCGGCTGTTCTACGCATTGCCACAACCAGATGGCGCCAGCGGCCGCCGTGGATCCGATACTGTAGCGATGCTCCTCGTCGAACTGAACGACAGTACCAAAGCTCATTTGCGTGGGCGACTGGGCGGGTAGAGATTCCCAGCGCAGTCTTACTTCCCCACACCCTTAGCCGGCGTCAGCAGTAAATCCTGAAAGTCGAAGCTAAAATCCGTCAGCGGCGAGACCGGGATCATATTCACCTGCCGGATGGTCCCGTCCGCATTGAGCGCGAACGTCACGAACGCATCCGCCGCCAGGCTGCGATCCCGCCAGCGGGCCTTGAACGTGTCGTATTGCCAGTGATCGAGATCGCCCGTCAGCGCCGGGCTGTGGCTGAACCGCATGACCAGCTTCCCCTGCTCCAAATCTATAGCGGCATCGCCGTACCACGCGTCCGTGTAGTGGCCTGCATACTTTTCGAGCGGCAGCGACGGCTTGGAATCCGCCGCGCGCGCGGATGCCGCTTTCTCCACCGCTTCGTCCGCCTTCGCCCGCTGCTGCCTGGTCAGGTCGCGATAAGCCTTCAGCCAGTCCGTTGGGGGCGCGTTCATGTAGTTATCCAGGATGCGGTAAGTCACGGAGCTGAACATGGCTACGGATTCCTGGTTGGTCAGCACGACCACCGCCAGCTTCATATCGGGAATCAGCGTGACTTGCGACACGTAGCCGGGCAGCCCGCCCGTGTGCCCCACCAGCTTGTGGCCGCGAAACTCCCGCAGACCCCAGCCCAGCCCGTAAGCTGCGAAATCCGTTTGCAGCGCCGCCAGCGCGGGTGGCGGGTCGGGCGTGGGAAGAATCGTCTGCGGCGACCACATCTCCTTGCCCTGCCGCTCGCTGAACAGGCGCTTGTCGGATCCAGGAATCGCGCCGCCATTCAACTGCACGGCCACCCACTTGGCCATGTCGCTTACACTTGAGTTGATGGCGCCCGCCGGCGCGGTGTTGTCGATCCTGGCTGGATCGAGCGGCGTCAGTTTACCCTCCACTTCCGAGTGCGGCGTGGCAAAGTTATCGCCCGCATGATAACCTCCGACGCTGGTGTTACTGTCCGTCATCCCCAGCGGACGGAAGATCCGCTCGCGGATAAAATCCTCCCACGGTTGCCCGGTCACGGTAGGTATGATCTGCCCGGCGGCAAGATACAGCAGGTTATCGTAGGCGTAGCGGCTGCGGAAGCTGGAAGCCGGCTTCATGAAGCGCAGCCTGTGCAGGATCTCATCGCGCGAGTAACTCGATGGCGGAAAGAACAGCAGGTCGCCCTCGCCCAGCCCCATGCCGCTGCGGTGCGTCAGCAGATCGCGGATGGTGATCTCGTGCGTCACGTAGGGATCGTACATCTGAAACCACTCGATGTGGTCGATCACCAGATCGTCCCACCTCAGCTTGCCTTCGTCCACCAGAATCGCCAGCGCCGCGGTGGTGAAGGCTTTCGTATTGGAAGCGATGCCGAACAGCGTGTGTTCGTCGACCGGCGCCGGCGCGCCCATGCGCCGCACGCCATAACCCTTCGCCAACTCGACCTGGCCGTTGTGTACAACGGCGACAGCCACGCCCGGCACATCGAAGGTTTTCATGGCTTGTAACACGTATTCGTCCAGGCCGTTCAAAGGGCCGGTCTGGGCCGGGAGCAGAGAGAGACGAGTCAGCAGGAGAATACAGATGCGCGTCATCAGCGCAATTCTATCGCATCACTGCAGGTTCATGCGGCGCAGGAGATCCTGGAACCGCGGGTCGGAGCGTAGCGGGTCGACGGCCGGGTCAACCCTAAGGAAGCCCAACATAAAGGAGTGCTCGGCGAAGGCGTGTCGAGGAAGGCGAAGGCTTGGCGCTTGTCTCCCAGGGCCGCGTAGACGGTGGCAATGGGGTATTTGGAGACTTGCGTCCGTTTAGATAACGCCAACAACCTATCGAGCGTTTGGACGGCATCGGCGCGGCGCCCGGATAGGGCGTACACCCTGGCTTCTCCCGCCAGCGGCAGGGACGGGTTGCTGTCGAAAATCTGCTGGCTCCTCTTCAGAACGGCCAATGCCTCTCGAAAGCGGCCCATCTGCTCGTAGGCTTGGCCTTGAATATAGTACGCGATCCAGAGGTTGGGGTCGAGTTCCAGACACTTGCCGATTTCGGCCACGGAATCCGCGTAGCGGCCGGAATAGAACAGGAGCCATCCCGCTAAGTAAACGTTCTCCGCGGACAGCGGATCGAGTTGTTCGGCCTTTCGGATCTCCGCCAAACTCTCAGCGCTACGGCCCATGTCGGTCAGATACCAGGCGTAATACTCGCGCGCGGCCGCGTAGTTGGGATTGAGTTCCAAGGCTCGCTTGTATTCCCGCTCGGCCGAAGGCCAGTCAAAGTCGTAAAACAAGTGGGCGTTGGCCAGTTCCACATGCGCCTCGACAAGCTCAGGGTCGAGTTCAAGGGCTTTGCGCGCAGCTTCGAGCGCTTTCGGACCGGCTTCGTTGGCTGGCTCGAACAAATCGATGACCAACGCATAGTAATAGGACAGACCGTCGTAGGCGAGCGCGAAGTTGGGGTCGATGGCAATGGCCTGGCGCAGGTAATCGCGCCCTCTGTTGAGAGCGGCATTCTGCGGCTTCGCACTACGGCGGCGAGCTCTGCCAGGAGGTCATGTTGCTTCTGGGCGTCATACTCGCCCCAGCGGGATAGGTTCAGATGGCTGCGGGCCTCATGCACATCCTTCTCGATCAGCCAGGACATCGGGGCAACATAACTATACCAGGGCCATTCGGTCCGTTCAGAGTGGCAATTCTGACAGGACTTTTCCAGGATG
>Ga0302326_10003949_pt1 | contig 34641 bp, 31 predicted proteins | sample Palsa_T0_3_FD_202264 | JGI IMG/M metagenome (GOLD analysis project Ga0302326, IMG submission 202264) | Peat permafrost microbial communities from Stordalen Mire near Abisko, Sweden - Palsa_T0_3 | ecosystem: Environmental > Terrestrial > Soil > Palsa > Peat permafrost | place: Sweden: Abisko...
TCACTGTAACCATCCAGATAAAAATAGCGTGAAGAGTCTGGTGTATGAACCTCGTCAATTAAGATAATGCGACCGTCTTCTTTACCAAATTCATATTTTGTATCGACTAGTATCAAACCCTTCTTTGCAGCAGCCTCGTCGCCAAACTTATATAACTGCCTGGTATAGTTCTCAATAGCTTCGTAGTCTTGTGCCGGAATAATTCCACGAGCGACAATTTCTTGAGGTGATATGTCCTCGTCGTGACCGGCCTCAGCATGCGTTGCTGGGGTTATTATCGGTTCTGGGAACTTATCATTTTCGTTCATTCCATCAGGCATAACGGCGCCACAAATTTGTCTTTTTCCTGCCTCGTACTCGCGCCAGGCGTGTCCAGTTAAATAACCTCGAATTACCATTTCAATCTTGTAGGCATCACACTTATGGCCAACTACGACGTTGGGGTCAGGTGAACTAATTAGCCAATTGGGGACAATATGTTTGGTGCTGTTAAGAAAGTGAACAGCTATTTGGCTGAGGACCTGTCCTTTATAGGGAATTGTGACCGGCAATATAAAATCAAAGGCCGATATCCTATCGGTGGCCACCATCACCAGGAACTTGTCATCAATTGTATATATGTCCCGAACACTGCCTGTTTGGAAATTAGTTTGCCCAGGTAGTTTAAAGTTGGTCGATGATATGCTAGACGCTCCCATTAGTCACATTAAAGCCTATAAATCCGACTCTAGCAATGGGTGAGCAAAAAACCCAAAGATGAGCTACTATAGAGGCAATGATTAATGGTGACGCAACCATCGGTATCGTGGGTGGTGGCCAGTTAGGTCGTATGTTGACCCTGGCAGCAAAACCAATGGGTTTTAAGGTCGTCGTCGTTGACCCAAACGAAAACTGTCCAGCGGCCAAGGTTGGCGCTAAGCAAATTAAAGCCAGTTTGTATAACACTCCAGCTCTGCGTCGATTGGCTAAACAATCTGACGTCATTACAGTTGAAATTGAGCATCTTGATGCAAAAACTCTTGCTAGCATCGAAAAATTAGGAAATATAGTCCATCCATCTCCGAAAACGATCGAATTAATTCAAGACAAGTTTAATCAAAAACAATTTTTTGTTTCGGCCGGAATTGCAACTGGTCCATTTGAAGTGGTTAACGACCGTGAGTCAGCTCTGAGACTTCTTAAACGTTACAAAAAGATGCTGCTAAAAAAACGCTTTGGTGCTTACGATGGCCGTGGCAATATACTGGTCACAAATAAACGCCAACTTGATTTGGCCCTAAAACGACTTAGCGGCGAAAAACTCTACGCCGAAGAATACGTACCGTTTACCAAAGAGCTAGCAATTATGGTGGCCCGGGCAGCTGATGGCAAGATTGCCCTTTACCCTCTAGTTGAGACCAGACACCTAAGAAATATTTGCGTCGAGGTTTTAGCACCAGCTCGAGTTAGTCCGGACGTCCAAAGCCTTGCCCAGAATCTGGCGAAAAAAGTCGCTAAGAATCTCAGTGGGGCGGGGGTTTATGGTATTGAAATGTTCTTAACCAAAAAAGGCGAAGTTTTGCTTAATGAAGTCGCCCCCAGGGTACATAACTCCGGTCACTATACTATTGAAGGCTGCGCTACTTCTCAGTTTACGCAGCACATTAGAGCCATTTGCGGTTTACCATTAGGGTCCACTCAACTTCTATATCCAGCCGTCGTTATGGTAAATATACTAGGCCAACGAAACGGAGCTGCAAAACCCAGAGGCCTCTATGAGGCTTTAAAAGTACCTGGGGTTAGTGTCCATATGTACGGCAAAACGCCGACAAAAATTGATCGAAAGATGGGTCATATAACGGCGATTGGTGAGACAATAGAGGAAGCTAGTCGTCGAGCAAATCAAGCACGTAGGAGGATAGAAATATGAGCAGGGCTCCATTAGTCGGAATTATTATGGGTTCAGACTCGGATCTTGGCGTAATGAGTCAAGCGGCCAGTCTGCTAAACGAGTTCGAGGTGGCAAACGAGGTGAGAGTAATTTCAGCTCATCGTACGCCCGACGTTATGAGTGAATATGCCAAAACTGCCAAGAAGCGTGGTTTGAAAGTTATCATAGCCGGAGCTGGCGGTTCAGCCCATCTCCCGGGCATGACCGCATCGGAAACACTTCTACCAGTGCTCGCTGTCCCGGTAAAAAATGATAATCACGATCACGAAGCATTGTGGAGCAGCGTTAAGATGCCGAGTGGAATTCCGCTGGCGGTCATGCCCGAAAACGGTGCCAAGAATGCCGCCCTAATGGCCGTAGAAATATTGGCCCTCAGCGACCCACTCTTAACCAAAAAATATCAGACTTATCGTCAGAGTTTACACGACGAAGTAATTTCTAAAGACAGCTTGATTGTTAGTGAGGGTTGGGAGAAGTATCTTAGAGGATAGATTAAGAGGCAAGTGTGACAAAAAAGATTTCCTACCACAGTTCGGTTGACTATTCTAAGGCAGATCCTGCAAAAGTCTTGGCTCAAAAAGCTGGCCTGACAACGGCCAAGAATTTACCTTTTGGCTTCAGTGAAGTGACCGCCAGTCGCGGCGAATCCGCATATGTTTTCGATATGGGGACGATGTATGGCGCGCTAGTTCAAGAGGGACTTGGGACAAAAAGTTTGATTGCTCAAACAATCTACAACAAATCCGGAAAATCTTTTTTTGAAAGCGTGGCTAAAGATACTGTAGCAACATTTGTTAATGACCTTATCAGCGTCGGCGCAACGCCAGTGGTAGCCAATGCCTATTGGTCCTCAAGTTCTTACGACTGGTTAGCCGACAACCACTTAACTAAAGATTTTATCAACGGCTGGAGAGCTGCCTGCGACGAGGCAAAAATAGTCTGGGGTGGCGGTGAAACCCAATCACTGCCCGGCATCATAAACAACAATGCTTTGGAATTCGCTGGTTCTGCTTTCGGCATTATCAGACCCAAGAAACAGTTGGTCAGTCACGAAAACTTGCGGGTTGGCGATAAAATAATACTAATTGAATCTAGCGGCGTTCACGCTAACGGAATTAGCTTGGTGAGGGAGATCGCCAATACTCTAAAGGACGGTTACGACACTAGGCTGCCCGACAAATCGTCGTTTGGTGAAACCGTACTAACCCCGACACATTTATATTCGACAGTTGTCAGAGAACTATTCAACGCCAAACTTAATATTCATTACCTATCAAATATTACCGGGCATGGCTGGCGTAAACTGATGCGCGCTAACGGAAACTTTACCTATCATATGGAATTTGTACCACCCTATCCGGTAGTTTTTGATTTTATTGCGAAGCAATCAGGTAATGATCAGGTGGAGATGTACGGAAACTACAACATGGGTGCCGGTTACGCCGTCTACCTTCCGGTCAAAGATGTCTCTAAAGCTCAAAAAATAATCGCCAAGACCGGATTAAAATCCTGGGTAGCAGGAACCGTAAAAAAAGGTCCCAAACAAGTTATTATTGAGCCTAAGAATATTATTTACAGCGAGAAAGCCTTGAGTGTCCGACTATGAAGATCTATAAAGGCGTTAGCGCTCTAGCCGCCTTTCAGAGGCAAAAGCTACTTAAACAACTCCGAACAATTGATCCTCACATTAACGCAGTAAGCGGCGAATACTACCATTTTGTCGATGGGCCAAGCAAGTTGTCGGCAGCACAAGATACCCAACTAAGAGCCCTATTAACCTACGGATCAGCTTACAATTTAAAGCCCCAAGGAAAGTTAATTCTAGTTATCCCTAGACTCGGAACAATTTCGCCCTGGTCTTCAAAAGCCACAGATATCATTAAAAATAGCGGGCTGCAGGCTATTAATAGAGTTGAGCGAGGATTGGCTTATTACATCACCTCAACCAAGCCAATTAAAATAGCTCAAATTGCGCCACTGTTATACGACAGAATGACCCAAACTTATGTCGAAGACAGTACCAAAACTAAGTTATTGTTCAGTAATTTGAAGCCCAAACCAGTCATTTGGCCTAATTTGAAAAAACGCGGTCGAGAAGCCCTGATCGAAGCTAACACAAATCTGGGATTGGCCCTGGAGAATGATGAAATTGACTATCTATTTGATGCCTACAGTCAACTTGGTCGTAATCCCACAGACGTTGAGCTGATGATGTTTGCTCAGGTTAATTCCGAACATTGCCGGCACAAAGTTTTCAACGCTGAGTGGATTGTAGATGGACAAAAAGAGTCAAAGAGTTTATTTAAAATGATTAAAAATACTTATGAAAAAAACAGTACTGGGGTTTTGTCGGCTTACTCCGATAACGCTGCGGTACTGCGTGGATCAAAGGCTGATAGATTTTTCCCGAATCCCGAGACTAACATCTATGAACCGACTGGCGGTCGCGCCAATCTTGTTATTAAGGTCGAGACGCATAATCACCCGACGGCAATTGCACCGTTTCCTGGAGCAGCAACCGGTGCCGGTGGAGAAATACGTGATGAAGGAGCGACCGGCAGAGGAGCTAAGCCTAAGATGGGTCTTGCAGGCTACAGCGTGTCGAATCTTCAGATTCCGGGTAGTAAACAACCGTGGGAAAAGAATTATGGAAGTCCCAGCCGCATAGCCCCGCCGCTGAGTATCATGATTGACGCGCCGCTTGGAGCAGCTGCTTTCAGCAACGAGTTCGGTCGGCCGAACTTGAGCGGTTACTTTCGAACTTTTGAGATTAATCACCAAGGCGAAAGGTGGGGGTACCACAAGCCCATCATGATTGCCGGAGGCCTGGGCAATATTTCCGATGAAAATATTAAAAAGAACCAGCTGCCGGTCGGGGCAGCAGTAGTTATTCTTGGCGGACCAGCAATGCTTATAGGCCTCGGCGGCGGCGCTGCTGCCAGTATGGAAACGGGGAAAAGTTTGGAAGACCTGGATTTTGCCTCCGTTCAACGAGCAAGTGCTGAGATGCAACGGCGTGTCCAAGAAGTTATTAATCATTGTTGGTCGATGGGTAGTGATAATCCAATTATTTCGATTCACGACGTTGGCGCTGGCGGACTATCCAACGCCCTCCCAGAGTTAGCCCATGATTCTGGTCGCGGTGCACGCTTCGAGCTGCGCGATATCCCAAATGCTGACCCGGGCATGTCGCCTATGGAAATTTGGTGCGACGAAGCCCAGGAGCGCTATGTTCTTGGCGTTGATCAAAAAGGTCTAAGTATTATTGAAGCGGCCTGTCGTCGTGAACGGTGCCCATTTTCCATTGTCGGCAAAACTACCAAAAATCAACAACTCGTCGTCCACGACCGATTATTTGAAAACAACCCCGTCGACCTGCCGTTGTCGGTGCTTTTTGGTAAGCCACCAAAAATGACACGTCAGTTTAGTCACCGCAATCGTCAAAGCCGACCACTTGGCGCTGGACCAATCTCTATAGACGAGGCTACTAAGAGAGTTCTGCACTTTCCAGCAGTTGCCAGTAATAAATTTCTAATTACTATTGGCGATCGTAATGTTGGCGGCTTAACGGTACGCGATCAGATGATCGGACCATGGCAGGTTCCCGTCAGTGACGTAGCGGTGACGGCTAGCTCTTTTGCTAGCGTGAGCGGCGAGGCCATGTCAATGGGCGAGAGGGCACCCCTGGCCGTCATCAACCCAGAGGCCTCGGCGCGCATTGCTATCGGCGAAGCAATTACAAATATTGCCGCTGCCGATATAACTAAACTCAGTGATGTTAAATTATCTGCTAACTGGATGGCTGCAGTTGGCTACAAAGACGAAGACCAAGCATTATTTGATGCTGTTCGAGCAGTTGGCGAGGACTTTTGCCCAAAACTCGGTCTTACCATTCCAGTTGGTAAGGATTCACTGAGCATGCGGACTATTTGGGAAGAAGACAAGAAAAGTAAGTCAGTAACGTCGCCACTGTCGGTTATTATTAGTGCTTTTGCGCCGGTGTCTGATGTCCGAAAAACTCTGACTCCCGAGCTTAAAAATGTTGCCGGCAGCACTATTGTGTTTATTGATCTGGGTAAAGCCAAAAATCGTATGGGCGGGTCAGCTTTAGCTCAGGTCTACTCAGATTTTGGTGATAGTACTCCAGATATAGATGCCGGCTCACTAAAAAAGTTTTTTGACTGTGTGCAAAATCTACGGACAGCGGGAAGTATATTGGCCTATCATGACCGTTCTGACGGCGGTATACTAACAACGCTCTGCGAAATGATGTTCGCTAGCCGTCTAGGGCTCAATATTAATCTTAGCTCGATCCCAGGCAAGCCAATTGATATTCTCTTCAACGAAGAACTTGGAGCGGTTATTCAGCTCAGTAAAACCGGTGCCAAAAAAGCTTTGACACTACTTAAAAGAGAGCTTGGTTCAAATGTCTACGAAATTGGAGACATCGCCAACGACCAAGTGCTAAAGATCAGTAGGGGTAGGGCAGTAATTTACCGCAACTCTAGGTCGCAGTTAGAAAAATGGTGGGCCAAGACTAGTTTTGACATTCAATCTTTGCGCGATAACCCCGCAACCTCTAAGCAAGAGTTTAGTCACATTGCCGATGACACTGACCCCGGTATGTTTTCTAAAGTACCGTTTGGCTTTATAACCAAAAAACACAAAGATCGACCAAAGGTAGCGATCTTCAGAGAACAGGGCGTAAATGGTCAAATAGAGATGGCCGCAGCTTTTAATAGAGCCGAATTTACTGCCGTCGACGTTCATTTAAGCGACATTAGTAGCGGCGGCGTCGCACTCGATGACTTTGTTGGTCTAGTGGCCTGCGGTGGTTTCTCTTATGGTGACGTCCTGGGGGGTGGTGGCGGCTGGGCCAAATCTATTTTATTTAACGAAAACCTACGATCACAATTGAAATCGTTCTTCGAACGACCGAACACGTTTAGTCTAGGGGTTTGCAATGGCTGTCAAATGATGTCGGCCCTAAAAGACCTAATTCCCGGAGCCCAGCTATGGCCAAACTTCCTATCCAACAGTTCCCAGCGTTTCGAGGCTCGTCTGGTTTCGGTCGAGGTTAGCGATTCGCCGTCAATATTTTTTAAAGGCATGGCTGGGGCAGTTTTACCAATACCAGTAGCCCATGGTGAGGGCCGAGCAGTGTTTGAGAGTGAGCTCTCTAAAGCCAGCGCGATTGTGCCACTTCGCTACACCGATAACAGGGGTCAAGTTACCGAAACCTATCCATTCAACCCGAACGGGTCGGTAGCAGGCGTAGCCTCACTAACCACCCCGGATGGCCGAGCAACCATACTCATGCCTCACCCAGAAAGAGCCTTTCTGACAGATCAGTTCTCCTGGCATCCTGATAACTGGGGAATTAACGGGCCGTGGCTAAGAATCTTTCAAAACGCTCGAGAATGGACACAGAAAAAATAAGCTTATCAACTACTCGGTCTGCAGCTAGACATTTGTCCACAGACTTAACCACAGGCATTAATGTTCATGCTTGCATGTTAACAAAGCTTGGCCTAAACTATGTCTTACCATCGTGAGGTGGTTACTATCGCAAGGTAGTATGGGACTATCAGCAATGATTTTTCCATCAAAAAGGAGCCCGTCAAACGGCTCCTTTTTGATGTCACTATTTCTTACTGAGCCGCTGCCTAATGCGATTCTGATAGAAAGCAAACAGCTCAAGATTCTGCCGGGGACGATCCCAGGTCATCGGTTTTCTGGACTGTAGCTCAGGGTTGGTTGGCATCTGACTAAAAGCCTTGTCCTGAGATAAGCCGACCTCAGTACCGTAATAGATTATTACTGGTTCTCCACAGACGAATTGTAAATCTGCTGCCTTAATTAACCTCTGGACATCGCCGCCGCAGCGGAACAGAATACGCTCCATGTCGTGATTATCAAGGAAAACCGGTAATCGCATCGAGCCCGAGTAGGTCCTAACTTGACTAGCTAATCTATTTAGAAATTTAAGTTCGGTGCTTCTTTTCGGAGCTAAAGCATAATCCTCTAAGTATTTGGCGACCCTGAAATCCAGCACACCGTCCAAAATACCGTCGTAGTTTCGGTATAACATGTCTGGTGATTCACCCAAAAACCAAATTAGTCTTTTGTTTGGTATTCGGATTGTTTTTAGGTCACTCCACCTAAGATCATGGAACCAGGCCTCGCCAATAAAAATTGCATCGGGGAATTCACGGTGTAGAGGTAGAACTAGATCTTTAAGGTTCTTATTACTTAGTCCAATAACGTGGTTTATTCTGAATCCATCAAAACCAAGTTCTAGCCACTTACGACCAACATTTAGCATGTCCTCATGGGCCGGCGAGAAATCGAGATTAATTTTTGGCAGTTCTTTGTTAGCCTTAAAGCATAAGTAGTCTTGCGGCCAGTTAGTAAACGTAAACCACTCCCTATACTGGCTGTCTTTATTACGAATTGCATCCTGAAAGTAGGGATGTTTATCGGAACAGTGGTCGGGAACAAAATCGCAGATGACTCTGATACCTCTTTTGTGAGCTAAGTCTAAAAGTCGTTTTAAATCCTTTTCGGTCCCAAAATGTGGGTCAACACTATAGTAATCAGTGACGTCGTAGCCATGGTAGGAAACGCCTTTATAGAAGGGTGAAAGTAAGATAGTATTCACACCGAGCTCATTCAGATATCCCAAACTAGCTATAATCCCGTCTATATTGCCGCCAATAAATTCTGGTTTATACCAATTCTCTGGTTTAGCGTAGCCAGCAAAACGGTCAATGAGTATTTCGTATATAACTGTGTCGTTAAGCCATGACATCATCTTATTTTAGCTTATTTGGTAATTATTAAAGAAGCATTTATCCCTTGACCAAATGTAGAAATTAACAGGAAATGGTACGCTCTTGAACCAGTTCCATAGAATTTAAAATCTAGTATGGATACTAATTCAGCAAGAACAATCATGCAGTCGTTTAAAGTTTTAAGTTAAACGACTTAATGGCTTAGGTTAATTTGTAACGCTTATCATCTATCAGTACTCATCTCTCTTGATTTCAGATCTGCCAAATTGCATATAACTAGTCGAACCACTTGACATTTATCAGCCTTCCCCTGATACTAAAAGCCGATAATCACAAGACGTCTACTAATGCCTTTTAAGCTGAATAAACATTTCAAACGGCTCTCCAATTCCTGTAGGTTCCAACGCTATTGAACCTATGTATCTTAGCCTTGCCATGACAACAGGCGACACGCCTAACGATGGTTGGGCTGGTGTGCCAAGCTCCTCAACCCCCAGTCCGTCAACCACGAACGTGGCCTACATTAGAGTTTTTACTCCTTAAAAACTCACCCCTATAATAGCCTAAATATAGATTGCCTGTAGTTATACAGATTAAACTGTTTGATAGAAAACTTATTATTAAGATTACGCACCTATAAAGTTGTTACTTGTAGTCAAGGGATAAGTGTCATCAAAGAGAGTTGACATACTTAGCTATGTGTTGTATACTATGCTTATTGACTTCCTCGGTGCGTGCCGGGTTAGCTACAAGAGAGTAATGCTTAAGATAATTTGCTATTATAGAGGCCCATATGTGCGGAATTGTTGCCTACAGCGGAAATCAAAAATCAGTCCTTAACACTTTAGTTACTGGTTTAAAACGACTTGAGTATCGCGGCTATGACTCAGCCGGCATTGCTCTAACATCTGAGAACAAAGTCTACGTCAAAAAAGCGGTAGGCAAAATTGTTGCTCTGGAGCAAGAAATTAACAAACAACCGCCAAAGACTGTTGGCACTGTTGGTATTGCCCACACTCGTTGGGCAACCCACGGCCTGGCCACTAAACAGAATGCTCACCCCCACTGTAGTGCCGACAAGCGGATATGGGTCGTGCATAACGGCATTATCGAAAACTATCAAGTTATTAAGCACAACCTACAAAAAAAGGGTATTGTTTTTGAAAGCCAAACGGACTCTGAGGTTGTTGCTAAATTAATCGGATCACTCTACAAAGGGGATCTAAGAAAAGCAGTCTTAAAAGCCATCGAAAAACTAACCGGCGCATTCTCGCTTTGTATTATCAGTGAAGACGAACCAGACCGTTTAATTGGTGTTAAGATGGCCAGTCCGATGGTCGTTGGTATTGCTGGCGAGGAAGTAATTATAGCTTCAGATGTATCGGCCATTATTGATCGCACCAAGCAGGTTATTTATTTAGAAGATGGCGAACTTATTGACGTTAGGGGAAGTAACTACGAGGTGGTTAGTTTTGCAAATGAGCATAAAGTCAAAGACCTATCTAGCATTGATTGGGACCTGGAAAAAGCCACAAAAGCTGGTTACGACCATTTTCTACTAAAAGAAATTATGGAACAGCCCCAGGTAATTGGGGATTCTATCCGAGGCCGCATAGTACCCGATTCAGCCGATGTGCACTTTGGTGGCCTGATAGATATAAAGAAACGCATCAAAGATATCAATCACGTAGTACTTCTCGGTGTTGGTACTTCGTACTATTCGGCCAAACTCGGCGAGCTATACTTTAACGCCCTATCGGGTGTCAGGGCGGTCAGCGCAATGTCTCCAGAGTTCAGATATACCAAGAACCTTATTGATAATAAAACTTGGGTTATTGCTATATCACAGTCTGGCGAGACGGCCGATACGATTGCCGCTATTAACGAAGCTAAAAAACATGGGGCCCTGGTTACGGGTCTTGTCAATGTCGTCGGCTCAACCATTGCCCGGATAACCGATGCCGGAATCTATAACCATATTGGTCCAGAAATATCAGTGGCCTCAACTAAGGCCTTTACTTCTCAGAGCCTGTTGCTACTCATGCAGGCTATTTTGCTTGGTCGTCAAGATGGACTGGATTACGCCCAGGCTAGTCAAATATTAGACGCCATAAAACGACTACCCTTAGTCATTCAGGATTTGCTTGATAACCGTCACGCGATTGAGTCAGTAGCCAAAGAGATATATAAATCCAAAAATGTTTTGTATATAGGTCGCCGCTTTAACTACCCAATAGCTCTTGAGGGAGCCCTAAAAATAAAGGAAGTTTCTTATGTCCATGCCGAAGGACTAAGCGCCGGGGAACTTAAACACGGCTTTATTGCTCTTATCGACAAAAACCTACCGACAATCGCCATTGCCACCGATGATTCTGTAAAAGATAAGATGCTGGCTAATATTGCCGAGGTAAAAGCTCGAGAAGGCAAGGTCATAGCTCTTACCAACAAACCCCTCGCCAATGCCGATTACCAGATTATTGTGCCAAGTATTGGTTCGGAGTACCTACAGCCACTAGTTAATAACGTAGCTCTGCAGCTACTGGCTTATTACGTGGCTAAATTTAACAAGCTCGACATAGATCAGCCACGTAACCTGGCTAAAAGCGTAACGGTTGAATAGGGGATGATAATCCTAAAGATTCTGGGTAACTTGTGCCGGACCACCCGGATCGAGTAGGTCTAGAGGGTTAGCGGTGCCGCTAGCGCCACTGTTGGTACCACCAGCACTGAGATCGTAATCTTGGGTAATTTGGCCGATTAGCTGAAGTATTGACTTTGAGCTAGCCGGAACACTAACGCTCACCGGTTGGTTAATGTTGCTGAGCATAAACTTAACACTGTATGGGTCGCCGTCAGAAGTTGATGATAGTGAGACTTGGTCAATAAGCTTATCACTCTTACTTACCCAGACATCAAACGGATAATTGGCAGTATTGGCCCGTCCAATATCGGTGTTTAGAGTATTAAAGACATCCTGGCCAACTCCCAGATTTGATATATGAGCATTTTTCAGACCACTAACAAAGGCCTGGAGCTTAGTTTTGCCAATTACGGCTCGGTAATGATCGCTGTTGGTACCAGCAACTACCTGATTAGCGTAGGTCTTTTGAACACTTAAGAAGTCGTCTTTTTTGTATAGATTAGAGATAGTGTTGATATCAGCCTGAGTTAAGGCCGTCGATGGTGTTATGTTCATGCTCTTTTCTAGCTGACTAACTAAACTCTGATCAACTTCATACCACTGATTGTTGATAGAATTAATTAGTGGCACTAGGCCTGTTATGCCGCTACTAGCGCCTACGCTATTTAGGATCTGAGTAAGTCCGTCAAGGCCGCCAATTTTGATATAAAAGTTCTTGCCATCAGCCGTGACAACCTGGACAGATATAGTCGTAACTACTGCATCAACCGAGGCCGTTGCCTGAAATTTACCACTGCGATCGGCTGCACCGGTGATTGATGCCGTATAGGTTTGTTTTGAAGAGCTATCGGTAATCGTGGCGTTGCCACTAAAGTGGGCACTATTAAGTTTAGTTCCGCTAATCATATTTATAAGTGCCGTCTGTAAAACGTTTTTTGGTTCATTGGGGACATAGTAACCAAAGTAGGCAGCGGCTGAAGCGCCGCCGACAACAAGTACAATAATTATCGGTAATATAGCTCGTTTAAGAAGTCGGCGTTTCGTCTTAAGCTGCGGCGGACTAGTTGCAGGGGTCACTGGACCAGGTGCTCCAGGTAGTGTACTAAAACCGCCGACAACCGGTGCACCGCCCGCTTGTGAAAGGGGCTGTGTCGGCGGTGGCGGCGCTGCGCCAAAGACTTTGGGAGCCGCTGTTGCTGAAGAAGCTGACGGAGACGACGAGAGTTCTGGAGGCGACTTAAAAGTTGGCGGTTCGCTAGTGGTTTCCGAAGCGGTTGCCACGGTGTCTTTAGGGGAGCTTAGATTTAGGGGCTGATGGCTCGAAGGAACATCATTATCGTCATCGCCAACCCCCTCAGCAACTATTGGAGAAATTGGTGAGTTAACTCCGTGCACTTCGATGTCGGTTTTTTTGCCCAAGTGGCCAGCGGAAGTAGAAATATCCTGATGTTTGCCACCATTAGCTCGAGATACACCGTTGATATCTAAGTTGTTGTGATTTGGGTTGTTAGGTTCGGGCGGATCGTTACTTGAGGATCCGGGTTGTTGGGGCGGCATTAGTTTTTTCCGCTTAACATTAGTACTTACGCTTGATTATACAAACATTTACATTATTACCAAACGGATCACTATCAAAAAGTTTATAAAACCTGTTAAAATCTATTTAAATGGCAAAAACTATGGCAAATGACGAAACAGATAATCCCGACGACGAAAAGAAAAACGATAGCGATGCTCCAAAGGCCGAGGGCGACCAAGACAAGGTCGATGATGCCGTTAGCGACATCGTTAAGCAGGAGAGCGACGAAGTTTTAGAGGCCGAAGATAGTCACTTTAAGCCAACGGTTAGCGATTTCCATCCTTGGTACGAGAAGAAAAGGTTCTGGATCCCGGCTATTATAATATTGATAGTTGCTACGATTTTGGCTATTCCGAAGTCGCGGTACGCCACGCTTAGTTTGGTCTGGAAACAGAACTACCAGGTTCAGGTTCTCGATTCTCAGACCGGTTTACCAGTTAGTGATGCAATGGTAAGTTTGGACGGCAGAACGGCCGAAACCAACAACCAGGGGAAAGCTAGCCTTCATGTCAAGATTGGCAGCGCTGATTTAACAATTTCGAAAAAATACTATTCCAGTTATATCGAGAGCCAGCTTGTGCCATTTAGAGTTCATGGTGCAATTGTATTTAAACTTGTCGCTAGTGGGCGACAGGTACCGATAACCGTGACTAACAAAATAAACGGTACACCGATTAGCGACGCTCTGGTGGCTGCCGCTGGTACCGATGCCAAAACTAATGCCAAAGGGATGGTAACGATTGTTCTACCGGCCGACTCATCAACCGTTAAGGCCACGATTAATGCTAACGGGTACAACGCCCTAAACACGACCATCACGGTTAGTGCCGCAGCACTGCCCGCTAATAGCCTCCAATTAGTCCCGGTAGGCAGTGCTTACTTTTTGTCCAATGCTTCCGGAACCGTCGATATTGATTCAGCGAATCTTGATGGTAGCAACGTCCAAGCAGTCGTCAAGGGAACTGGCACCGAAGATCCCAACAACACTCAAATCCTAGCGTCTTATGATTGGAAGTACGTAGCCCTGATTGCTCAGCGCGGAAGTACTAATCAGGCACTTTATATCCTGGACACGAACGACAATCAGTTATCCAAAGTCGACTCCACAGCTAGCGGCTACACCTTTGATGGTTGGACCTCTAGCGACTATCTGGTATACACCACCTTCAACAGCAATATTGCTGCCGGTCAACCCGGTACCGAAGCTCTAAAATCTTATGATGCACCAAGTGGCAAACTGACAACTATTGATCAGGCCAACGGTGCCGCTGACAACACAATTACATCCAACGAAGTCTACGACTCAGTAAACGTTCTTAGTGATGGCAGTATAGTTTATCTTAAGACATGGTCCGGCAACACTGAGTTATCAGGACTAAGTGACACAGTTAATTCCGTCCAACCAAATGGTGGTGACAAGACAACTTTATTATCGGTCAATGCTAATGGCTATTTTTCTTACGATCAAGCCGTGGCGGCCGGCCCATCAAGTGTTTATTACTACTTACTTCAAACTAATGGCGGTGCAGTGGTTTACTACGAGTACCAAGATGGTAAGGTCCAACAAATCACCGGCAGTGCCGCAACCGCTGCCCAACAAGCCCAGAGTAACTTCACGACTTACTATGTGTCACCGTCCGGCCAACAAACGCTTTGGAATAGTTTAGTCAATGGACATAGCGCCGTTATGGTCGGTGATGGTAACGCTGGTAGCCCAAAACAGGTGGCTCTACTTGATAATACCTATAATGTTTATGGCTGGTATGGTAACAATTACATACTGATATCCAAAAATAACAACGAGCTATACATAATGCCTACCAGCGGCGTTTCCAACTCAAATCAGCTTGTGAAGATCAGCAATTACCTTTAGTTAGCTTCTTGGTAGCTGGCGTCGTTGGTAGAGGTGAAAACCAATAATACCAACCACAGCTGCACCAACAAATACGGCGACGTCGTCACCTGGACCAGTGTTGGTTAGATTTGTGCCAGAACTAGCTGTTGTAGGCGAAGTAGCTGAAGGAGCGGGAGTAGTGGCATTCGAAGACGTAGAAGTTGTGCTAGTGGTTGACGGTGTAGTTGATCCACTACTTGAGGTTGAGGAAGGGCTAGAAGTAGGTGTTGACCCTGATTTTGAACTGGACTTGGGTGTGGTGGTCGACGGGCTAGATTTGGTTGTCAGTGGTGATGTCGTTGTTTGATTACAGTTAGTTATGCTATTGCAGTGAGACGCTACTACTGGTGTTTTTTTATTGGCATAGTGGTAAATAATCAAACCGCCGCCCACTACAATTACTACTCCCAGGACTAGAGCTATCAAGTTACGCAATGCGTGGTTGGGTTGGGCTGGTGTGTAGTTATAATCATTCTCCATTTGCTGTCCTTTCGTATATTATACTTGCAAACTTGCTAACTATGCAAAGACATTGGACAAAATATACCTTAAAAAATATTGACGGCCAGCGTTATAATAAACATTAGCCATGTATGGGTTAGCAACTGCTTCCCTCCATACAGACTTATTGACGTCTACTAGGCTAACACACTCACTGATTGCCCCCGGGCGATTAAGCGTCACTGTAACAGCCTCATCTCCAAACGAGCTAGTGGTAATCGGCAGAACCTATTTTTGAACGGTGGTAACTGCTTTATCCAGCCAGCTCTTAACCCCTAAAATCCGTTCGCTGATAAAAAAGTTATTTTATCGGCTGTTTTTTGTTAAACCCTTAAATTTAAGTCTTTTGGAGGCAATGGAGATGGAAAATACTATAGAACTAAACAAAGATGTCAACATTATCGCTTACTACTTTCGCGGACAGGGTCGACCAAAATGCTTTCCTAAAAAAATGGAATTCGACGGCAAGCAGGTGGTATTCACCGAAACCGGCCTAAGGCATCCTACTCACAAAGGTCAGCGTATGATCCACGTCTTCGATATGACTGACGGGCAGGCTGATTATCGTTTGGAGTTTGACGCCGAGGAACTGAGCTGGAAGCTGCTATATATGGCGGATATGCGTTATGCATCTGCCCGTTAACAGCGAAGAGCCGCAGATTATGCATATCGACCTCAACAGCTGCTTTGCTACTGTTGAACAGCAGGCTCGGCCGCTACTGCGTGGCCAACCCTTGGGCATAACTAATCGGATCAGTCCGCATTGTTGTGTGATTGCCGCTTCCTACGAAGCTAAAACCAGGGGAGTAAAGGTTGGTATGCGTCTAGATGAGGCCCGTCAGCTAATACCTGAGCTTATCATGATCGAGACCGACCCACCCAAATACCACTGGGTCTACCAAAATCTGATGCGCATCATGCTCAGTTACTCACCAGCCGTAACTATGAAAAGTGTTGATGAGGGAGTCATTGATTTTCACGGCACCCGGTCTAATATAAATCAACGTTCCCTCAGTGACATTGGACATGAGATCAAGAAACGCCTCAAAGATGATTTGGGGTGTTGGATGCGCTGCAATATAGGTATAGCGCCTAATCGTTTTTTGGCTAAATTGGCAGCTTCGCTGCGTAAGCCTGATGGACTAGATATTATTGACCACACCAACCTGCGACAAACTCTGAGCGGTTTAAAGTTAACTGATTTGAATGGTATAGCCGAACGCAACCAAGCTCGACTAAATGCCCAGGGTATTATGACACCCTTGCAGTTTCTTGACGCCCCGTCCAACCTCCTTCGGCGACAGGTTTTTCGTAGTATCTGTGGTGAAGACTGGTACCAAAGGCTTAGGGGCCATGAAATAGACGACTACGACTCGGGTGTTACCAGAATGGTTGGCCGTCAATTTGTACTTGATGACATGCAGCCAACTGATCAGGTAGTCCGTTCCCGACTGGCTTACTTATGCGAGACTACCGGCGTTAAGCTGCGTTACCGGGGTCTTTGTGCCCAGGGGATCATGGTACACGTCAAGTATGCCAGCGGTGATGCTTGGTATGAGCGGAAAATGTTTAAAACAACTTTTTTCTCTAACGCTGAAGTTTATCGCCGAGCTACCCTACTTTTTAACAAGCGCCCTCGGGACGCTTACGAGAGGGAGATTGGGGTAACTTGTTACAACCTTAGCCCCTCGAATATAAGCCAAATCAGCTTACTAGAGGAGGTCAACCGTGAAGTCTGGTTAACCCAAGCCGTAGATACTATCAATGAGCGCTACGGCGAATTTACCATCACATCGCTTAACAGCGCTATTTCCAAGGATATCGTTAAGCAAAAGGTGCCTTTTGGTAGCACCAGGTATTTTGAATTGCTTAACTAACATCACCTAACCCTCTCATTTGACATATACTAAATAACATGCTCATGCTTGCATATTTGGCCAAAATGTTTATACAATATCCTTAGTTAGCCTAGGAGGAATGATCAGAATGCCAGATAGAGCTGAGCGAATCGGTTCTGGTGCGGGCGATAGGCTTCGAACCCAAACCCCGACAGAAATCATGCAAAGTCTTAAGGAGCGCCCAAAGGGGGCAAGACTATCTGCTGGTGAATTAAGCGATGCCCAATTAGCACATAAATATCGAATGCTGAAGCAACGCTTCACCAGGCTCTGGCACATTGGTCTACCAGCACTATTGATCGCTGGAATCGGAGGAGTAGTCGGTGACAAACTACTTACAGACGGTACCAATCACCGAGCCCAATCAACTCGCGGCGTCCTGGCCCCGGGATTAACTACGCCAACAACAATTTTTGAAACTCCAATAACTCTACCATCTAACGAGTCAGAGACCGCCGTCTTGCCCGGCGAGAACGTTACTCAGGCCGCCCAGGTAGTAGTTCGGCTTGGCTATGGCAAGAGCCTGCTTAGTACCGTTGCCGAGATTGAAAAGTTGCCGCAAAAACCAACAACATTTTTGAAAAACCACGAACTGCGGGCTAGGGCTGAACTCCTCGTGCCTCTGCCAGCAAGCGAAGACACAATTTTTAGCACTGATCTAGGTAACCTGATCGAGAGCGATCTGACGATAGCCGCTGCCAGGGCCAAGCACCTGGGCAGCCCAACATCACTTTCGCTCAACACAGACCACCGCGCCACTTCGACCACTACCGTCGCTCATATTAATACTGGCTCTTAAAATACTGCCAATAAGAGTAACTAGCTAGCTACTGGTTGGACATAGCCAACTGTGAAGTTATCCCAGTATCCAACTCCACGTTCGGTCGAGACAACCGAGCCACCTGGGTAAGGACCATGTCCTTGATCACCACCAATATACTGCGCAACACCGTCAGAAGACATACCGACAAAAACATTAACATGGCTTATTTTGTGACCATCTGAGGTTGTGCCTAGATGTATGGCTAGATCGCCGGGCTCAGGCGTAGTACCACTTTCTGGTGTAATGTACTTAAAGCGCGGGTCGGTTTCACCAAGTTGCTTTATAGTTTGGACTCTGTCGATATCCGGGTCAGAATTAGTTAGAGGATAGCCAGCTTTCTCATACACCCATGAAACGAAGTCTGCGCACCATTCTTCCTCTCGTCCTTGCGAATACTTAAGATAACCAGTCTTTGAATAGCTGGGCCCTTGGGCTTGCCATTCAGATAGTTGTTGGCTGGCAATCTGGACAACTTTTTGACGAGTTGGTAAGTTGTTTTGTGCCACCTCTGGAACTGGCGCTATTCTTGGAGCCGCGGCTTCCTGAACATGATGATCAACACTAGCCTCTTGTAGGCTTGGCGCAGTAGACATAGGATGACTCTCTTGAGCAGGGGCGGGTTGATGGACTGGTTCAGAGGCTCGAGCCGTCGGAGCCGCACTAGACACAGAGAGATGAGGAGAATCCGGTTCCGGTTTAGTCGACTTTGCATCTACATGATCAGCGTCACTTCGCCTGGGTTCCGTTGATACGGTGTGCGCCGAAACCGTTGATGGATTCGGACGACTTATCTCTATGGGCTCAGATACTTGTCTAGTTTCCGTTACTTTTTCAGGAGTTTGCATAGCAGTCCAAATAGCTTGAGCTATCTCGAAACGCTGACCAACAACCCCCTCTGCCTCCCACTCGTTGATGGCTGCTTGGAGTTCGCTATCGGACGGATCGGCTTTGTTTAGCAAATTATTAAGTAACGGTCCGTATTTTGGAATATCTTCCTCCAAAATAAACCTCAACTGTCCGACAGGGTCAGACGGCATATTTGCTCGGCGGGCCCCTTCGGCAGATATATAACCAAAAGCTCGGCCATTATCGCCAATATCTTCAGTTGAGTTATCCAACCCTTCCCAGGTGGTGTCGCCACCTAGCCAAGCTGAAACTTTTGGTGTTACACCTAAACTCTCCAAAGTTCTAACAACGAACTGGATCCTATCAGCGGAGACACCGTGAAGCGAAGGAATAGCCGCAATATTATTGCCGGTATCAACCATTTTGGTAGTTCTGACACCTACTTCATGTCTAGCTAAGGGTTTAGGTTTGGCCGTTTCTACCGCTGGTATATCTTGTTTTGGGTCGATTTTAGGGGAAGCTTCAGTTTTTGGTGCAACTGGTAATTCGTGGCCAGCACTGCTGGGAACTTCGGGGGCAACTGGAGCTTCTTTGGGCAAATCAGTTTTAATGGCTGCTTGCATCAAGGCTTCAAGAAGTCGCTGGTATCGGCTTTCGGCTCCCTCTGGGAGATTTACCATAACTGAGTTACCGGTGTGAAACTTAAATTCTACTGTTGCCGATATGAGATCACTACGGTTTGCTATCTCAATAGTCTTCTCGGTGGCTGCAAAATCACCGCCAGTTATATCATCAGCAACCTCTGCTGTCGCTGAGACTGTCTGGCCAGCTAACATAGGAGTGGATGTAGCAAGTGGTACTCCAGCAATATCTTTCGCCAGTTCGGCCGTTTGACATTCTGGTACTTGAACACCTATTGTCCTCCCAGCTCGCAGCTCATCGCTGCTAGGACTTATCATAGCGTCTTTTTCGGCTTCGATCCCTGTTATATATGTCGCTGGATTGGTATTGCCATCAACTTCGGCGACTGCTGTACCAACAGCTGAAGCAGTGTAGCCTGACAAAACCGGAATTGACGCTTCCATGTTGGTACCGGTTGGTTCATAAATACCAACCTCCCGACCAATAGGCAGCTCGTGCGGGTCACTAATATCGGCACTTTGCTCGGAGGCTTCAACTTGCTGGACAGTCGGCATTTGACCGTCGGCCTGGTAATCGCCCCAAATCGTACTACCTTTTGAGCTTCTGTCTGACTTTATATATCTAAGGCCACTGGGTGTAGTCTTTACTACCGGTGCTGGAGGATTTGTAGTCGCAGTTGAGTTAGAGGATGTGTTTGCAGTCGATGGATGAGCATCAACTTCGTTTGTGGCAAAAGATAGTAAGCTAGCTGCTTTGGGGGCTGGAGCAGTTGGTCTATGTTGAGTGGCATACGGGGGCGTTGTTCCACCGAATATGCCAGCCAGGCTTACGGTCAAAACTCCGCCGGCAGATAGTGTCGCCAAAGCACCGTTGTGGTCTAGTCGCACTTCGTTTTGACGCGCATCAGAAACTGGTGCCAGGGTTGTCTCGTCCGAAACACTTCCGCCGGGTTCATGCATTCCCAACGCGACATCCCAAGAGCTTCCACTGCTGAGTGCAGCTTCAAGCGCGCTAAAATCGTCTTCGCTCATTTCCCCAATTTTTTGCCTCAGGAGCAAATCGAGATCTCCTAACTCAGCCTCTGTCCAAACTGTTTGATCTACCCTTTCGCCGCCCATAAGTGCCCTCCTTTTTGACTCTCGTCGCTATGCGCTATTAATACACTTCATTAATTAACCAGTTCTATCTTGAGTTGAAGTTTGGTCTATAACCGGTCTGGTAATCTGCTCCCTGAGTTGATCCAAGACAGCCTGTTTTCTTTGTCCTAAGCCTGGATCGGCACTAGATGACTCTTCGGCAGCAGGAACTTCGTCATCAACTACCTCGCCGTCGAAAACCCCATTGTTATCAGCCGAACTATGCTCATCGCCGACTGCCGAAGTTTCGTGGCCGTTAACGGCCGCTATTTCAGGAGAGTTTTCGTCACCAACTAAGGGCACTTCTGGCCTTGCGCCCAGCTGCCGATAGTTAGCCGACAACGTTCTTGTACCTCCTAAAGCCTCATTAACGTCAATAATCCCAGCTCGTCTAGCAATTTCTCTACTTATTGCCCGAGGTGCCGATATTCTACTGGCACGGTGGAGCGGTGTGTATCGGCCTAGACTACGCCACCTCGATGGTGGCTTTATACGCACTTCGACATCCGTCAGATCTAAAGCATCGGGTGGTAACTGGGCCTCAGGGGTTCTCGTTATGGCCGATATAAGCCGCGAGTTATCGAGTGAGGTAACGTCGGCAGCTTCCGCAAAATCATCACTATACGCTGTTAATTGCTCTTTGGCTGAGTTAATTCTTTCAGTATTTCGACCGCGAAGTTCATCAAATTCTCGTCTGTTTTTTAAAATTTCTTTATCTACGCAGTCAGGATCTTCGTAAAATGCAACTACAAGTTCGATAGTTTCGGGACTCAAAGCCCGAAGTTCCGTTCTTAATCTCTCAAGATCAATTTGACGTCCCTGGTGTGTTGCTGTTCCTTGGTATACCTCTCGAATCGCGTCTTGGAAAGTCTTTAAGAAATGGCCTTGGCGAGGCGTAAGGGGTAGGTCTAGATCCGAAGAATGTTGCTGTCTTTCTACTAATCCGGGCGTTGGGAAAGGTGTCGACTCAGGTAAAAACGGGCCAGGGAATTCACCGTGTTGTAATGATGGGTCTTGTGTGTCGGCTTCTTGGTCAAAAAGAGGATCACTGCCGTCCACTGGCGTATCTGGCCAGGCGGCTTGTCGGCCTATATTTATTTCCTGAGTCCTAAAATCAGTCACTGGAGATCCTCCGCTTAGGGCATTCCCACCAATGTCTTTTTTTGGGTCAGATCTTTGTTTTTAAGATAGCCGGTTTTCTACGTCTATTTTATAGCGATGTCATCTCGGCTGCTGAGAAGTCACCACCACTTCTTGCTCGAAAGTTTACTACTGTAAATTTTATTTGTCAACAACTAGCGCTGAATTGCAAGGGTTAGTTTATTCTACGGTGTAGGCGAAACGCTTAAACCAGCACCAGTTACATAGTCTGGTGTGACATAGGCACCAGAGTCAACTATACATCCGCCTTTAACATTGTCGCTAACAGTGAAGCCCTCAGGTATAGCATAGGGGGGAGCAAAAGACGGTTCGCCTACTATATTTACCGTGATATTGTTAGGATTGAAGGTTAGTTTAGGGTTTGTTTTTACTTCTTCTTTATACTGGTCAAGAGCAACTAGGCGTTCTCCTGTTTGGAACGCCTGTTGGGTTTGTGCCCATGCTGCATCGCCACATTTCTGCTCAGACGCATTAACTGCTGCTTCGCGGGCAATGCTACCTAGACTTGCCACATTGACGGCAATAGTTCGTTTTTCGCCAAAGGGCGTTAGATCCCATTCAGTTGTACCGACGTTTGCCGCGTCGCCATTGCTATCTACTACAGTGGACTGATTCTCAACAACTAGACTAATGAATTCAACGTCTTTGGCTGGGATAGTAATAGTTTGTTTGCCATTAGGTCCGTCAACAACCTCCATGTCAGCTGCTTGAGCACAAGAAATGGTATCAACTTGGCCACCACCTTGCCCATCGGAACCCCTAAAGTCAGCTTCAAATCGAAATGTTCTTTCGCCGGCCCTGAAAATTCCACCGACAACCGGCAGCCTGTCAACGTGGCCGACGACAGGTAGTTTCGGCCGGACCATGACACTTGCGTCACTCTCAATAGCGGCGCTCGTGCGAGCCCGACAATTTATGGTTTCTGGCTGAATACTAAATATTGCAGCTTTTTCGATGGTTGCCTGGCGGTCAACTTGGCCACCACCATGCCCTAACCAGAAGGCAAATGCTCCCATTCCTAAAGCACCAGCCGTTGCGGCGGCACCAGTTCTTTTTAGATTTCTGCTCCCGGGTAATGTGTTTTTTAAATTGTGTATCCTTGCTCCTGCTTCGAATGGCATGATAGATACCTCCTGTTATGGTACCCACCTACCTTTAAAAATTTAATTTAGCTTAAGCGTCACACTTGCCGTGCATAGCGGCAAGTTGTCCCTGTACATAATTATCGTATTGCTGGCCAGTCATGAATGCTGGCTCCTGACTTGGTGCAACTCCGGCAACGAGGTGGCCGGTTAGCGGATTGACTGTGCCTTCTGGCTCCCTTAAGTAAGTTGGGTCGTTAGACGACCGTGAAAGGGGAGCTTCAACTTCTTCGGTGAAACAAGGTGCGAGTTCAGAGCTTGCCGCTACCGCGATAAAACCAGTAGGGCTAGTGCTTGATTGTCTTATTTCGATTTGGGTACTTGTCGGCTTTGGCGCTTTCTTGCCTGGGGTGTAGATATCAAAACCTCTTTGACCTAGTACTGTTTCGATGGTCGGTATTGTCGGGGACTGTTCTTTGCTGCCGAAGAAAGTGTGATCTACATAACCACCACCTGCAGCGACCAAACCAAAAACGGTGACCCATGCACCAGTTTTAAATCTGCGGCCCCAATGGGAGGTACGTTCTGGTGCATTAGACGGTGCTCTAGGGGGAGCAACAGGGGTTGCTGGACTTCTTTCTGCTGTGCTCGCTTCTGCAGATCCCATAACACTACTCCTTTTAGCAAAGACTAAACCTATATACCTATTTTGTCAAATATATGTACTGGCCAGAATACTTCTTATGGTCTGCGCGGTCCACTAAGTCCTTTTTTAGCGCCAGTCGAGAACTCAAGTTTTGCGCGACTGGCTACATTGGGGCATAATAGAGGTTGTAAAAAATAGGTAATTTAAGTGATCCAACATATTTGGTCTATAGTCTGCAAAGAGAGCCGGGTCGATGAGACCACCAACAGTATTAGTATTATTGACGCTTACGAAAACTTGCAAATAAGCCTTAATACCGAGCCCGACTACAAAGAAGGATCGCCTGTGGGTGTTCCTCTGAACTTTGAACTAGTTAGCTTATTTTACAGAGATAAGAAAGCCGGCGAAGAAAGTATTGAGGAGTTCGTCAGAGTCATCGATCCAAAAGGATTAGAACTTGGAGGACTCAGCTCAAAGGTTGTCTTTAAAGATTCATTTGACAGAATGCGTAACATCTTTAAGTTTCAGTCGATTGCTCTAACGACCTCAGGCACGTATTTATTTCAACTCTATAGCCAAAAGACTAAGAAGGGCAAGAAGCAACTTATCTCTGTTATACCGGTGAGTATTCGGGTAACTATCAACAGCAAAATTAGCTAGGTGAAGGGGTCAGGTCCAGTGGTTGACCAGCAGATATTCGAACCGAGTAGCTTGAGCCAACTCCACCAATGGTTTGAGCAGAACAATAGCGATTTAGTATCGGTTTGGGTTGTCATATATAAAAAGGCGGGTGGTAAGCAGGTTGTAAACCTCAGCAACATTGTCGAAGAGGCAATCTGTCATGGCTGGATAGATTCCAAGGTCAAAACCATTGACCCTGAACGTTACGCGGTCTATCTGACACCCAGAAAAGCCGGCAGTCACTGGACTGAAGGCAATAAGCGCACGGCCGAGAAAATGATTGTCGACGGTCGAATGACCATCCGCGGGATGGATGTCTTTGCGGCCAGTCGTTAACGAACTAAGTTCTTGCGTTTATTGGTATACTAATATCTAAAAAGGAGGGTAGAGTGATTAGCGTAGTAATTTTAGGATTTTTATCGGGCATGTTAGCGGCCGCTGGTGTCCCACACTTCGTTAAGGGCATTACTGGCAGCAAACACCAAACACCTTTTGGCAAGCCATCATCAGCGGTGGTTAACGTAGTCTGGGGCTGGATTAATTTCGTGGTAGCGGTACTTCTTTGGCACATCGCACCAATGCACATTCACCCCCGCCTGGCTTTCTTGGCGGTGGCCGCTGGTGGATTAGTAATGGGTGTAGTTTTAGCTAATAGCTGGTCTATGCACCCCGAATTCAATAAGGAGAAGTCGCGATAGCCGACCAACAGCTAAGGATTAACTCAAAAATTAAGCTAAATAACGGTAGACAGATACCTAGGCTTGGGCTAGGTGTGTACCAAATTCCTGACGGCAAGCCCACCCAAGACGCCGTAACTTGGGCGCTGGAAGCCGGCTATCGTCACATCGATACGGCCAAGTTCTATCGAAACGAACAGTCTGTCGGTAAGGCGGTAAGGAGTAGCAAAATAGATCGTCAGGATATCTGGATCACTACTAAAATCTGGCCAATTGACCAGCTATCCGTCCAAAGAGCTTTCGACACTAGTTTAGACAAACTTGATCTCGATTATATCGACTTGTACCTAGTACATTTTCCGGTACCGGGATTTGTCAAAAGAACCTGGAAGGCCATGGAGGCTATCTACCGATCTGGTAAGTGTCGAGCGATTGGCGTAAGTAATCACAGCGTCCAACAAATGCAAGACATCATGTCGATTGCCTCCATTCCAATTGCTGTCAATCAAATTCGCTGCTCACCATTTCATTTTGACAGAGAGCTTTATGACTTCTGTGTTGATCAAGAAATTGGTTTCGAGGCCTATAGCCCGCTCACACAAGGCCGACAACTTGGTAATCAAACTGTCCAGGAAATAGCCACTCACCATCAAAAATCACCCGCTCAAGTTTTAATTCGATGGGCGCTTCAAAAAAACATGATAGTCATTCCCAAATCATCACACCAAGACAGAATAGCTGAGAATGCCGATGTCTATGACTTTGAAATTAGTTCAGCAGAAATGAATATCCTCGACGGCTTGGCAGAGTGATTTTAGGCTCTGTTGATATACTAGGGGAGTCAAGAATGGCCAATAAAAATGTTTAGAGTATCGAGCGAGGATTTTGAACAACTGGTACACCAAGCAGTTGACGCACTACCTAAAGTTCATCGCGATAAATTACAAAATATCGCCGTTTTTGTCCGCGACCTGCCCAGTCCCGAGCAGCGAACAAAAGGCAAACTTCGTCCAAATCAAACCCTACTAGGTCTCTATGAAGGTGTGCCGCTCTCACAAAGAGGCGGTAACCTTAAACTCCTTCCCGATATTATCACCATTTTCCAGCTCCCCATCGAAGCTCGGGTTAATAGTCTCGACGAGTTAAAACAACAGATCAAACACACCGTGTGGCATGAAGTCGCCCATTACTTTGGCTTGGGTCACGAGCAAATATACGGTATAGAGGATTCTTTTCGAAAATAGTAGCAAAAAACTACAACGTAACTAGAGCACTATCTTTTGAGACTCTACTTTTTTGACTAACACTGGCTAGTGATGCGTGAGAGACACGCGGTAACTCTCGCGATACAAAGCCGTGCACAAGCGGCCGTCTGCCGAGAGCGCGAAAGAAAATAGTTGTCCTAGGTCTGGAGGTTGTTGTATAGCGAATCGGCACAAGATCCTCATCATCAACTAGGCCTTCGCTTAGTCGGCTGTACGAGTCTTTGGATAGTGGCATAGTCAGATCACTATTAATAGCTCTTTTGATGTCCGGAATCTCAAAGTATCTTCTGATAGCCAATTCGGTGAGATCATAAAAAACAGCCTCTGTTATTCCAGACTCGGTAGTATGGATACGCACCCCCTCGACTTGCTGCCCCTCGCCAGGAAGCCCATCGGCGTGTAGCGGAGTTTTATCGCTAAACCGTCTCCCCGGATGTAGGGGGCTTACGCGGTAAGCTTCTGGAACAAATCTCATCAGTTTTGGAGGTTTTTCGTGCGAGAATAATTCGGGACTGCCATCTACTTCCAGCCCATGAGCGAGAAGAGTAGGCGTCAGCTCTGTAACTGCTTGAGAGTTGGTATCCCAGGCATTATGTATAGCAAAACCAGGAATATCAGCTGCCATTAGATGGGCAAGCATCTCGTCAACTGAGGCCGCTGTTTCAGCAGTCGGTAATTCTTGAATTTCTAGAGGCACAATCATCTTTATTCCAACGATATAGCTACGCGGAGTTTGCTGTGCAAACATAACCACTGTTCAGCAATAGTTGAATTATACACCTGGTAAATGTATACCACACAATAACTCTTGCAAAATTATACAAAATAATGTATAATATGTCAATTAGTTAAGGTGTTATTAAGAAGATGGCCAAAAGACCGACACACGTTACTCCCAGAACAGACCATGGTTTGCCAAGGTCAATTCATGTTTTGCCTCGGAATTCCCACGTTTTACCCCGTAAAGACTACACTGCAATCGATATGCCCCAACTGCTCCAGACCATGAAGAACCATAAGAAACAAAGCGTTCGGTTGTCACGCCTCGGCCAGCCCGGTAAAAAGATGCTAGCTCTACTTCTGCCAGGTCACAACGAAGAACTGATTATTCAAGATACTATTAAATCAGCGATTGTGTCCGGTATGGACGTGGCCGATATCTACGTGGTTGACGATAGCTCCACCGACAAGACTCGTCGTAAGGCCGTTGAGCTGTTGGGTACCAAACACGTCATGACCGTCAAGCGAAGTGGAAAAGCTAAGGCCGTCTATAAGGCTATAAAGCGCTTCGATATTGAAAAACGTTATCGCTGGGTACATGTCGCTGACGCTGACAGTGTCTTCGGAAAAGATTACTTTAGAATATATAGAAAAGCCTTGAAGGGTAAAAAGTACGTCGTGGCAGTCGGTTTCGTGCAAAGTCTTCGCGGAAACTGGATATCGAGTTATCGGTCCTTTAGCTATACCTATAGTCAGCACATTATCCGTCGTTGGCAATCTTGGCTAGGGATGATTTCTGTCTTCCCGGGACCAATTACCTGTTTTCGTACTGACATAATTAAAGATTTAGACTTTTTATCTGGCAGTATCGCAGAGGATTTCGATCTAACCCTTCAAGTCCACCGCAAGAAGCTGGGTAAAATTCGTTTTATCCCGCGCGCTGTAAACTTTACCCAAGACCCCCAGACCCTGCGTGACTTTATTAAACAGACAGCTCGTTGGCAAAGAGGTTTTTTCCAAGGCGTTGTGAAGTATAAAATCGGCCGTCGCCTGCATGTCATCGACCTGAGTATCGGCTACTCAATGCTCCAGATGATCATTTACCTGTTGGAAATGTTTGTGTTTGTACCTTTTATTATCGCTGATACTGGCCGCTGGGTAGTCATCCCGATTATTCTGCTAGCCGACTTTTTTGTAGTATCTCTACTGTCATTCTTCTCAAGCTTTGCGGCTAAGAGGTTATCAATACTAGGCTCGCTGCCTTATTTCTACTTCCTGCGTTGGGTTGAGATAATTGTATTTCTGGTTGCCTTTATTGAGGTCGTTGTCCTAAGACGATTCCGCACGGAAGTTAAGGGATGGGCAACTGAAGGTCGTCGCTACGCCTTGAATGTTAAAGCCCTAGAGGACACAGCCCGATGAGTAGGAAAAAGCTATTAACCAAGCGCAGAAAAAAAGCTATTTATAGAAAATTGGCTCCACTTAGGGCTATTCTTACGGCCGCAGTCAGCGCTATAGCGTTTGTCTACTTACTTTATCAGATATTTTTACTGGCTAATCTAGCTAGGTTCTTTAAGTAAGCAATTGAGTATTTGTTGGTAGTTTAGACTTTAGTGTAGCTAACAAAGTCAAACTGATACATTTGACGGTTCTGAAAGTAAGCACCTGAGCAAGTTTGCAGAGTTAATATCGGGCCGCCGCGGTAGTTAAATATCGATGTGTCATTAGGTGACATAGCGTAGGTTCCGACGTATTTATAGGTGAAGCTATAGCCATTCGAGGTTGATACGGTGGCCAGAGCTCCAGGTTTAATAAGATGAAGATAAGCAAACACTGCCGGACGATAGTGACCATATATTAAGGTATCGCCGGTAAGATTGTTGGGCAGATCGCTAGGGGTCGCGTACTGGGCGGCACTTAGGCCAACATTCCAAGCTCCGGTCTTTGGATTGTATACACCAGGGACAACACTCAAGTTAAAGTGTAGGCTGGGTACTTGTAGATTATCGGGATAGCCGCTCACTAGAGTTGGTTGTGGAGTACTAGGGTTAGAGGCTTCGGCATAGACAAAGGGGCCAGCCGACGCTTTTGCCGAACCATTGTTTGACCAGTGGTAGTACAGGGTTGGGATAGTGCCCACCAGGCCTGCAATGATAAAAACACTTGCAACAGCGATAATGATTGAACGTTTAGTGGGCTTAAATTTCATGAGAGATTTATAAATAATGGCACATAAGATATCGCCAAGAACGGCATAGACGTTTTATATCTATACCGTCTTAGTCTGATAATCTCTTACCACTTAGTCTCCTCTTGGTTAGCTTAAAATCAATTAAGCTTGGTGTGAACGACGTCGAAGCGCCATAACACCAGAAGCAGTCAAAGTAACAATGCCAATAGTCAAAGCAACTGCGCTGACTACGAACATGAAACGATAACCACCGGTGTTAGGCAGCAAAGCTACGCCAGCTGCACCAGGGACTACAGTTGAAGCACCGAGTACTGTTCCGTACATAGGTATCTCCCTTTATTAAATTTAAGCCGGGTCTTTGGGGGTAGGAACTAGACACCTCTAACTATAGTCAGCGGTTCGAGCAACCCTTTCCAAAACTCGTTAAACGCTAGTGTACTACATTTGTGCTAGTTTGTCTAGTATATTATTTGATCTAACATTAGCACGATCTGCACTCTTGACTAAAATAAGGATTAGTTGTATGTTTATAGATTCATGCCATGCCTTGAAGAATTTAATGGTCCAGATAGCTTTAGCGAAGCTGCCTCAGTTGCACTGCGCCCCGAAGGAGTAGACCTCGTCGTTATTAGAGGACTGCTCAGTCCACTACAAGCTGAGCAAATGAGTAGACGAGGAGCCCCCGTGGTTAACATGCTTTATGAGGCAGTCCCTCAGCTTACAGACACCGATAAAGCGGTCGAAGAATGGTGGCAAGAGAATGGTTACAGCGGCTACCGTGTTAGCGAACCGAGAATGGCCAAGACCTCAAGCAGCAATGTAAGAGGTGGGACTAGAGCACATATTGACCCAGTTATTCTTGACCCACCAGATAGTGGTAGTTTTTTATATGGGCCGCTGAGTCTGAGTGTTAATTTGACTGAATCTACCGCTAGGTTTAGCGGCGAACGTCTGCCAATGACATTCAAGCGAGACGATGGGACATTTGACATTGGAGGTTTTTGGCGGATTTTCGACGAAGTTGACGGCTCCTCAAGAAATTTTCGCACGTCGACTGTGGTTGGACAGGGTGACGGTGTATTATTTTCCAGCCAGCCTAGGCCAGTGGTTCACGAGATAAAGGCCTCACTCAAACGAAGGGCTCAACTATTTGACTACGTTCTACGAGGTGAAGTAGAGCTTGAACAAGCTTCGTAGCCGTATTAGACACTAGGCTTCTGGCTGTAAATCTGGTGGGATAGTGTGCATTATGGTGGTTCGAATCCAAGTTCTAAATATCATATCCCTGGTCTTATTGCGTGGAGGACGGTGTAGTTCACGCCTAAAATGAACTACCGCGCCAGGTTCGGACTCTACTTTCGAAAACGGGAATTGAGTACATAGCCCGTCGGAAGTAACATAACGATCGTTATTACTTTGCTTCATTCCGTCCCTATGCCACAAATGTCGCCCATTAAAATATGCAATACCAGATGGTGGAATGTGTTCCACTCTCACCGAGACATCGACTAGCTTGATAGGTGGACCTGGATTAGCTTCTTGAATAAGACTAATGAGAGGACCAGCAGCCTCCGAGATACCTTGGTGATAATCTGACGCCGGTTTTTCAGGGCGCCACAGAAAATTAATCGGCTGGAATGTGTCGCTAGGATCAATCCCAGCTGCTTCACGAACATCCGCAAACATTTCAAGTGGGACTTGTCCAACGACCTTTGCTGCCATAATAACCGCCTAGCTATCTACCCTAGCGCCCACTTAAAGAGAAGGATCCTGGGGTATCGGAAATTCGTAACCAACGTAGCCGGGATTCTGCCATAGTTCACCAGCTGAACCCTCAATGCGCAAAACTTCGAATGCAAAAGTCGATAGCTCAACACCTCTTGGAATTGCAGAATCAGACCCAATTTCGTGACCCTCTGTAAAAAAGCTGATGCGACTAGTCCTAAATTCGCTGTCTCTCGCCGAAAAAGTTCCCAATGGCAGGTCCATCTGGTAGAGCACGCCGACTTCGGGATCGGTGGTGCTAATAATCGAAGTAAACCTAGGCGCAAGTAAATCACCAGCTGGGACTTCACGTATTCTCATGAGCTCTTCAATGCGGCTCTTACCGTGCTCGGTCATAAGGACCTTCACCCCCGTGCGCATGCTTTCGGAGTCGTTATGTTGCCCAAGATTTCGCTCTTCAGTAAAGACAGCCTCGGCCGCAGCACTATCGGCGTCCATAATACTTTGCATTTCCTCTTTGGTTATTCTTCCGGCTGCTACGTGAGCGTCCAAAAAACGCTGGGCCCTAAGAGCGGCATCTTTACCGTGCTCGGCAGCTAAAAGAGCCGTCCGTTCGGCAACTCTAGTCTTTCCACCTGATTGTTCGTATCCTGGCATGTCTTGACCGACTCCGTTGATATATTAGGTTTATACAACATAAATAACATTTATGCAATAACCTCCGTTGGCGCGTATAACACGAGGTACCAGCGCTTTACAAAATAGTTTTTCTAGTGTATAAGAGTGCTCTGATAGCAACTACGATAGAGAAAAACATCTGGATGAACAAGCTTTCGATATTTATTCGTACTGCGCTCTGCAGCGTACTTATGGCTACGCTTCTGATAGGTATAATATCTACGCCGGTACATGCTGAGTCGCCGCTTATTGGTGCTGACATAAGTGGCGGTAACGGTAGCGACCCAGTAACAAGCGCTCTGGCAACATACGATAACTGGCTCGGCAAACCGATCAGTATTGTGAATATAGGCATCGGTAATACTACAGATGATAAAGGAACGGGAACATTATCATGGAGTTATCTAGAGAACCCTAACGACCCCAACTTTTTAGACTACGCAGCCTGGCACCGAGCCAGTCCGGCTACTCAGCAGCTGCAAGTGCTTATACCGATGTGTCCTTGTGATAATGCCGATCAACTTACACCAACGCAGGTTGCCGCCCAACTAAAAACTGATGCGACCGGCGAGTTCAACAGCGATTACACTGCTTTAGCAAACTCACTTGTTTCTAATGGCATGGGTGATGTATATATCCGTCTTGCGCCCGAAGCGGATGGCGACTGGTTTAACTGGCAATACGGGCCTGATGTCACCGACTGGGTAACCTATTATCAAGACATAGTCACGTCGATGAGAGCAGCACCTGGTGCTAATTTTAAGTTTGAGTGGAATATGAATACCAAAACATTTACCAAAGACTTAAACGGTAACTTAGTGCCGCTAAGTGCAGCTTATCCTGGTGATAGTTATGTAGACGTTGTTGGGCCGGATGTGCATGACGGGGACTTTGGGGAATATAACTACTCTGAGTCGTTAAGTAGCCAATGGGCCGGTGTCTGGCAAAATGACTATCTGGCCCCCAATATTACCACTGACGCCGAGGCTGCCGCTGCCAATGTCTACGGGCTAGCCTGGTGGGAGCACTTTGCCACTAAGCATAACAAGCCTCTGATTATTGCCGAATGGTGCGTAAGCTATATGAGTACGAATGGAGTTCAAACTGGGGGCGGTGGTGACGACACTCTTTTTGTCCAAAATATGTATAACTGGATCTATAGTCAAAACGACATAGCCTTTGCATCCTATTTTGATAATAATCCGAACTCCAAGCCGGGCCAACAATATAAGTTGTCATCTACATCTGTTTTCCCCAACTCATCGTTGCTGTATAAGTCATTGTTCGGCGTAGCCACGACCACACCTCCGTCTGGCGGTAATCAACCGCCACCATCTACGGGCTCGGGCTCAACGTCTGGTTCTGGGTCAACTTCTCCCTCAAGCGGCTCCACAAATACAAGCAGCCCGAGTAGTAGTACTGCTAGTAACCCACTCACCGTAAGCAGCGGCGTGGGACAAAAACTTGTCGTGACGCCAAAAGGGGTCGATTCCAATACCAAAAGTGTCTCGTATTTTTTAAACGGAAAATTGCTTTACACAGCGACAAAGTCGCCCTTTCAGCTAGACTACTCAGTCGCTAAACTAACAGCAAAATGCTACCAGCTAACAACCAAAGTTAACGAAAAAAACGGCACTTATAAGCAAAATAATAGTAGTGTTTGCATTACAAAAGTCAGCCATTGGTACAAAAGTGCTTGGTTCTACAGTGTGGTAAGTATAGTGGTTGTACTCGCTGGAGTTAGTAGCTGGTTTTGGTTTAAAAAGAATGCAGCCACGAGAGCACTGCTAGCAAAGTTACGTAAGTTTCCACCAAAGCGACCAACAAAATAGGTACTCATCCCACGTATTGACAACGCTCAGAAATACTGTATAATAGGCCAAAACAAGTGAGTTTTTGTGTGCAGGGTGCGGAGAAAGAACTGCATAGTCTAAATGTTCGCCAAAAAATTTATCAGCCTAATAGCTGCCTTAACTATAGCCGGAAGTAGTCTGCTGCCCCTAGGCCTAGCCTACGCAGTTACTCCCACAAATCTAATTGCTAACCCTAACGTATCAACACCCAATCCAACCAATTCAGCCATGCCTGAGAGTTGGTCAGAGGGAGGCTGGGGAACCAATACACCTACTTATAGTTATCTAAGCTCTGGCTACAACGACACTAATAGCTTAAAGGTTCAGATGACCAGCTATACCAGCGGTGACGCTAAGTGGTACTTCACACCAGTTGCCGTTAGCGCTAGTACAAGCTACACCTACAGCGATTATTACGAGTCAACGGTTGCCACGGATGTGGAGGCGCAACTAACTGATAGTAGTGGTAACAATACTTATGTAGATCTTGGTACAGCCCCGGCCGCATCCAGCTGGACCCAATATTCGGAGAACTTTACGACGGCCAGTACTACGACCAGTGTTACTATTTTCCACCTCATTGAATCAGTTGGATCTCTTCAAACAGATGATTTTTCGCTTACTACTGCATCTCCAGTGACCACCAACCCTGGTAATCTCATTGGCAACCCTACGGCCTCCAGCAGTAGTACGGCCACCAGCACCATCCCATCGGGTTGGCAGCAAGGCGGTTGGGGAACTAATACCGCAAATTATTCTTACTTAAGTTCTGGCTATAGCGGATCAAGTGCGCTAGAAGTTGCTATGACTAGTTACACAAGCGGTGACGCTAAGTGGTATTTTACTCCGGTTAATGTCACAGCCGGCGATAGTTACACCTACAGCGATTATTACCAGAGTAATGTAGTGAGTGGTGTTACAGTCCAATTTGATAATGGCAGCGGTAGCTATAGCTATTTGAACTTAGCCAATGCGCCGGTCAGTTCAACCTATGCTCAGTACAACGGGACTTTTACGGTTCCAACGGGAATGGTCCACGCCACTGTCTTTCACCTCATTCAGTCCGTCGGGACGCTAACTACCAGTGACTTTTCGCTCGCAGCCAATTCGGCAACTGCTGCGCCAACAGTTAGTATTAGCAGCCCCGCGTCTAATGCAACGCTAAGCGGTACAACAACACTAAAGGCAAGTGCTTCCGGTGCAAGTAATGTTCAGTTCGAAGTTGATGGCGTAAATGTCGGCAGCCCAATTACCGCCAGTCCTTATAAGTTGAGCTGG
>Ga0302326_10003950_pt1 | contig 34634 bp, 38 predicted proteins | sample Palsa_T0_3_FD_202264 | JGI IMG/M metagenome (GOLD analysis project Ga0302326, IMG submission 202264) | Peat permafrost microbial communities from Stordalen Mire near Abisko, Sweden - Palsa_T0_3 | ecosystem: Environmental > Terrestrial > Soil > Palsa > Peat permafrost | place: Sweden: Abisko...
ATGCCCTCGCGCGAATCGACGAGAATGGCAAGTTCGCGGTAATCCGTACGCTTTCCACTGGTGAGGGTGTTCCGGTTGGCGGCCTGAAGCTGGTCCCCGCCGCGGACGGGAACCTCTATGGCGTCGGCAACCAAAGCATCGAGCTCAGCCCGCCGTTCTTCCTCTACCGCCTGACGCCGTCCGGCGTTTATTCGCAGATCCTTACTTTTCCGTCGTCTCTCGGTGGGCCCTACACCCCCGCCCTCATGGGGGCCTCGGACGGCGACCTCTACGGCACGTTTAGCGGTGGCGGCGCTAACAACACCGGGCTGGTCTATGCGGCCACTCTGGATGGGCAATGGCACACCATGGCCAGCTTCCCCGCCAAGGGAACCGACGAAGGCATGCTATACCCTAACTCGCTGGTGGAAGCTTCCGACGGCGCGCTCTACGGGTCCACGGTGCACAACGCAATCTTCCGCTACGATCTGACGACCCACGCACTCACGCTCGCCTACCAGATGAACCCCCGAAACCAGCAGGGCAGTTGCGCTCCTTGCAATCTGATCCAGGCGATGGACGGCAAGCTGTATGGCACCGCCGCGATCGGTGGTCCGGGCGGCGGCGCGGTGTTCAGTCTTGATTTCGGACTGCCGAAACCCAAGCCAGCAGTGGCCCAACTCGTCCCCGAATCGGGGACGGCCGGAGAGCGGATACTGCTGTGGGGATCGCACCTGCTGGGAGCCACCTCGGTCACCTTCAACGGCGTCCCCGCCGCTGCGTTTCAGGTGAATTCCACGCAGGCGGTGATGGCTACCGTCCCCTCGGGCGCCACCAGCGGCCCCGTAACGATCACGACGGCGAACGGCACGGTTACGACCAAGCAAAACTTTACGGTTCAGTAAGAGCAGGGGGCGATCGGGCGTCCACACCGGCCCCCAGGAGTACGATGAACAGTGGCGTTCTGGTTTCTCGCGCCTGCCAATAGCCGAGGAGGAAATGATGCTGAAGCGCCTTATACCGGTCTTGTCTCTCGCCGTTGCATGTACTCCAACTGGCATGCCGGCCCGGACGCCAGTTTACAAGCTCCTTTATTCCGCGCCAGAACCGAGCAGCCAGGGTGCGGCACCCGTAACCGTGTTCGAAAGCGCCCCGGGCGCCCTCTGCTTCCTGAGCGCCCGAAGCGGCCTGACATTCGGTCCCTCGATCTTTTCCCTATCCGCGACCGGCGTGGCCAAGCTGATCTATTCCTTCCAGCCGAATACGATCTCAGACGCCCTCGTGCAGGGGGCCGACGGCAGATTGTACGGTGCCGTCTTCAACGTGTCATCGAAGGATACCTTCTACTACTCTGTCTCCACATCCGGGGGGGGAATTCAGCAGACTCAGACAGGGAAATGGGGCTCACTGTGGCTGCTCGCACCGGCGCCGGGCCAACTCTACGACGGCGGAGCCAACCTGGAAGCATACGGCTTCGCGCGGATCGGGGACGACGGCAAGGTCACGGTAATCCGGAGGCTCTCTTCAAGCGACGGCGTCCCGGTAGTGGGGCTGAGGTTGTCCCTGGCCGCCGATGGCGATCTTTATGGCGTCGGCAGCCAGAGCAACGAGCTCAGCCCGCCGTTCTTCATCTATCGGCTGACGCCGTCCGGCGGATATTCGCAGATCCTTACTTTTCCGCCGTCTCTCGGTGGGCCCTACGCTCCCGCCCTCATGGGGGCCTCGGATGGCAACCTCTACGGCACGTTTAGCGGTGGTGGCGCAAACGACACCGGCCTCATCTACGCGGCCACGCTGGGCGGCCAATGGCGCACCGTCGCCAGCTTCCCGGCCAAGGGAACCGACGAAGGGATGCTGTATCCCGACTCGCTGGTGGAAGCTTCCGACGGCGCGCTCTACGGGTCCACCGTACACACCGCGATCTTCCGCTACGATCTGACGACCCACGCACTCACGCTCGCCTACCAGATGAACCCCCGAAACCAGCAGGGCAGTTGCGCTCCTTGCAATCTGATCCAGGCGATGGACGGCAAACTGTATGGCACCGCCGCGATCGGTGGTCCGGGCGGCGGCGCGGTGTTCAGTCTTGATTTCGGACTGCCGAAACCCAAGCCAGCAGTGGCCCAACTCGTCCCCGAATCGGGGACGGCCGGAGAGCGGATACTGCTGTGGGGATCGCACCTGCTGGGAGCCACCTCGGTCACCTTCAACGGCGTCCCCGCGGCGGCGTTTCAAGTGAACTCCACGCAGGCCGTGATGGCTACCGTCCCTGCGGGCGCCACTACCGGCCCCGTGACCATCACGACGGCGAACGGCACGGTTACGGCCAAGCAAAACTTTACGGTTCAGTAAGCGCAGTGATCGGCCGCCCCGCACCAGCCCCCGGTAGTACGATGAACATCAGCGGATGAAGAACATCATCGTGGGCACGGCCGGCCACATCGATCACGGCAAAACCGCGCTCGTGAAGGCCCTCACAGGCATCGACGCCGACCGCCTGGAAGAGGAGAAGCGGCGCGGCATCACCATCGATATCGGTTTCGCGCACCTGCAACTGACGCCCGAGCTGCGTCTGGGCTTCGTGGATGTGCCCGGTCACGAACGCTTCATCAAGAATATGCTGGCCGGCGTGAGCGGCATCGACCTGGTGCTGTTCGTCATCGCGGCCGACGAATCCATCAAGCCACAAACGCGCGAGCACTTCGATATTTGCCGTCTGTTGGGGATTCCGCAGGGCGTCGTCGCTCTTACTAAGACCGATCTGGTCGATCCGGACATCCTGGAACTGGTGCGGCTGGAGGTGGAGGAGTTCGTAGCCGGTTGTTTCTTGGAGAGCGCGCCGGTGGTGGCGGTCAGTTCCTTCACAGGCGCCGGGCTCGACGATCTGCGGCGGGAGTTGGAGCGCGCCGCCGCGGCCGTGCCGTCGAAGTGGGCGGATGGACATTTCCGCCTGCCCCTGGATCGCGCCTTCACCGTGAAAGGGTTTGGCACCGTGGTGACTGGAACGTTGATTTCCGGCACAGTCTGCAGGGAGCAGGAAGTGGAACTGTACCCCACGGACCGCCGTCTGCGCGTGCGCGGCGTACAGGTCTACGGAGAGCCCGCCGACCAGGCGCTGGCCGGGCAACGCACCGCGCTCAACCTGGCGGGTATCGAACCCGCGGAATTGGCGCGGGGCATGGTGCTGGCCGTTCCTGGAGTGTTTCGGGCTGTCACGCAAGTGGATTGCGCGCTGCAACTGCTGGCCTCGGCCAAGCCGCTGAAGCATCGCGCGCCGGTCCATTTTCATGCGGGCACGGCAGAGATCGAGGCGCAGGTGCGGCTGCTCGACGGCGCGGCCGCGCTGCAGCCGGGCCGGCGCGCGTGGGCGCGCATCGTACTGCGCGAGCCGGCACTGCTGCTGCCCGGAGACCGCTTCATCATCCGCATGTTTTCTCCGGTGGTGACGATTGGCGGCGGCATGGTCGTTGACATTGGCGGCAAGCGGTATCGCAAGGGCGATCGGATAGCGGAAAGGCTGGAAACTCTTGCGGAAGCGCCCGCCCCCGAGCGCATGGGGTTGCTGGTGCGCGAATCGAAATACGGCATGGGGATGGCCGAACTGGTGGCGCGCACGGGGCTGACGGAGAGCCAGATCGCGATGGCCGCCGCCGACGCACCGGTGGTCGCATGGAAGCAGCCGCAGCCCTGGTTCGTGGACCGCGCCTGGTTCCACGCCGCGCGCGAGAAGCTGCTGCGCGCCGTACAGGAATTTCACCGGAAGAATCCGCTGCTGCCCGGCATCCCCAAGCAGGACCTGCGCGGACGCGAACTGCCGGATTCCCCGCCGTTTTTGGTTGACGCGATTCTGGCGCAGGAGAAACAAGTCGCGGTGGAAGGCGAGAACGTACGGCTGGCCAGCCACAAGCTGGTGCTGAGGCAGGACGAGGAGCAGGCTCGCGCCGCCATCGAGCGCGCTTTCGAGCAAGCCGGACTGGCCGTGCCCGCGCTGCCGGATGTGCTGGCGAAATCCGGCGTGGAGGCCGGCCGCGCCCGCTCGCTGTTGCAGATTCTACTGCGCGAAAAGCGGCTGATCCGGGTGAGCGACGATCTGGTGTTCCATCACACGGCCATGGAAAAGCTGCGGGCGATGCTTGCCGGGCACAAGGCCGCGCGCTTCAACGTGGGCAAGTTCAAGGATTGGACGGGTATTTCGCGCAAATACGCGATCCCGCTGCTGGAGTATCTGGACCGCGAGCGGGTCACGCGGCGGGAGGGGGATGAGCGGGTGGTGCTGTAGAATAGAAACTAAATGCTCGGCGACAAGCGATTCTTGAGGACGTTCAAAGCGCGGAATATCCTTTCCTTTGGCCCGGAAAGTCCCGAAATAGAGTTGCAGTCGCTGAACGTGCTCATCGGTCCGAATGGCGCGGGAAAATCGAACCTCATCGAGACGATTTCACTTCTTCGGGCGGCGCCCGGAAATCTGCTCGAGCCGATACAGACGGGCGGCGGAATTGGCGAGTGGCTGTGGAAGGGCGTCGAGAGAGCGCCAACCGCGGAAATTGATGTGATTGCTTCCTATCCTCAGGGTAAGATGCCGCTTCGCCATCGCTTGGAATTCACGATGGTGGGCCAGCGCGCTGAACTGTCGGACGAGGCAATTGAGAACGCGCATCCCAACTGGGGTGAGCAAGATGTTTACTTTTACTATCGCTATCAACACGGCCACCCGGTCTTGAACGGGAAGACGAATGCACCGCCCGGTGTCGATCGCGAGCTCCGCCTGCTTCGGCGCGAAGATCTGCCCCTAGATCCGTCCTGTCCCAGCGCAAAGACCCGGACCAGTATCCTGAGGTTACGTATCTCGGGAACGAATACGCCAAAATCAAGCTCTATCGCGAATGGAATCTCGGACGGAACACACAGCCCCGCAGACCCCAACCAACCGACCTCCTTGCGGAGTTCCTGAGCGAGGATGCCGCCAACATCGCGTTGGTCCTCAACTATCTGGAGCGCCGGTCCAGCATCCGAAGGAGCTTGGTGGAGAGGCTGAAGAATGCCGACGAATCCATCGAAGACTTTTTTGCCAGCGTCTCGGGAGGCACGATCCAGTTGTTCTTGCAGTATGCGGGCTTGAAATCGCCGGTTCCCGCCGCAAGGCTCTCAGATGGGACGGTTCGCTACCTGTGCCTGCTGGCCGTGCTGTGCCATCCGGCGCCGCCACCGCTGGTTTGCCTGGAAGAACCGGATCTGGGACTCCATCCCGATCTGCTGCCAAGCCTCGCAGAGCTGCTGGTAGAGGCGTCCCATCGCATGCAGTTAATCGTCACGACGCATTCCGACGTGCTCGTGGACGGTTTAACCAAAGTGCCTGAAGCGGTCATCGTTTGCGAGAAACGCAATGGATCGACAGTGATGAGCCGCCGAACCAGCGACGAACTGGCCAAGTGGTTGAAAGAGGATTATGGTCTCGGACAACTCTGGCGCAGCGGCGAGATCGGAGGGAACCGCTGGTGACAGTGAAAGTATATGTGGAGGGCGGTGGCGACCACAACAAGGCGCTCGAAACCGAATGCCGGCGCGGTTTTTCGGAATTCTTCAGGAAGGCCGGCTTGGAAAACCGGATGCCGAGGGTCGTCCGTTGCGGTGGGCGCCACCAGGCCTATGAGAGATTTCGAACTTCCCAGGAGAACGCGGGCCGGGATGATTTCCCAATCTTGCTGGTTGACAGCGAAGCACCCGTCGTCGAACGCAGCCCGTGGGAGCATGTCAGGCTGCGCGCAGGTGACGCTTTCGGAGGATCAGATCTACCTAATGGTACAGGCCATGGAGGCGTGGTTCTACGGCGACAAGGACGCTCTACGGGAATACTACGGACAGGGCTTCCGAATCGCGGGGCTGAGCCAGCGGCTGGATGTTGAGGCGATCCCAAAAGCCGACCTGTTTGCCGGCCTGCAGCGGGCGACGAAGGATTGCCAAAGGGGCGAATACGCGAAGGGAGAACACTCGTTCCAAATCCTCGCGCGAAGCGACCCGGCAAGAGTCAGGGCTGCGTCACCATTTGCCAAGCGCCTTCTGCGCGTTCTAGACCGCACCTGTGCGCTATAAGGCGGCACATGGCGCCACCCTACGCGGTACAATCGCGGGATGGCTACACAGAATTACTCCAACCATGTCCGCCTGGTGCCCGGATTCCACTACGTCCTGGCGACCATCCTGCTTTTCACGCTGATCGGATCGCTGATCAACCTCTATATGGCGCACGGAGATCGCGTGCGCTTCCACACCGCCCTGCTGGTGGTGGTGCTGACGATTTGTTGCGGTTTCCTGTTCAACTACACGCGCGTCTTCCCGCTGAAAGCGCAGGACCGCGCCATTCGCGCCGAGGAAAACCTGCGGCATTTCGCGCTGACCGGCAAGCTGCTGGATGCGCGGCTGGGGGTCAAGCAAATCGTCGCGCTGCGCTTCGCGCCCGACGACGAATTCGCCGCGCTAGCCAAGAAAGCGGCGGATGGTAATATGCCACCCGCCGACATCAAGCGCGCCATCAAGAACTGGAAGGCCGACGTTTACAGGGTGTGAGGACGGGCCATGGCGCAAACCGAATCAACGATGGCGGCGCTGGGAATGCCTGCGGCGGATTTTCATTTGCCCGATGTAGTGTCCGGCGCGACCGTGAGCCTCGATAGCTTCGTCGGCAAAACGGCGCTGCTGGTGATGTTCATTTCCCGCCACTGCCCCTACGTTCAGCACGTCAAGCACGAACTGGCGCGGCTCGGAAACGATTACGCGGGCCAGCCGCTGGGGATCGTGGCTATCTCGTCGAACTACGTGCCGCAATATCCCGACGATGCGCCCGAGCGCCTGCAAGAAATGGCGGCGGAGCTCGGCTTGAAGTATCCGATTGGTTACGACGAGATACAGGAGGTAGCCAAAGCCTACGACGCGGCATGCACGCCGGATTTCTTCCTGTTCGACGCCCAGCGGCGGTTGGTCTATCGCGGCCAGTTGGATGGCGCGCGTCCGCGCAATGACGTGCCCGTGACTGGCGCGGATCTGCGCGCGGCGATTGACGCCGTGCTGGCGGGCGGGCCGGTAAATCCGCAGCAGCGGCCGAGCGTGGGCTGCAACATCAAGTGGAAACCGTAGGGGACGGGGAGACACGGAGAAACCGCGCTCCGTAACGTTCCGTGATATTGGCCCGCGATAGAATCCCCGCGTCTCCGCGTCGCCGTGTCCCCGCGTCGCATTTTTTCCTTGCCCTTCCCTTCAATTCTTAGGACACTTAAGCTTTGGAGGCAGGAGTGGAGAATCACGCCAGGAAGGGCTCCCTCGTCATGGAGCCGACAGAGCGCTGGACCCCGCAGGACGCCAGCGAGCTCTACGACGTCGCCAGTTGGGGCAAGGGCTACTTTTCGGTCGCCGCCAGCGGCCACCTGTGCGTGCATCCCGCCAAAGACCCGCAGCGCTCCATCGATCTGAAGGAGCTTGTCGATACGCTGGTGCTGCGCGGCATCTCGCTGCCGGTGCTGGTCCGCTTCGCCGGCATTCTCGAGCACCGCCTGGGCGAACTGGCCGGCGCGTTTCAAACCGCCATCGCCGAACATCGCTACCAAGGCGCATACTGCTGCGTGTATCCGATCAAAGTCAACCAGCAGCGCCAGGTTGTGGAAGAAGTGCTGGAGTTCGGCCGTCCGTTCAAGTTCGGCCTGGAAGCCGGTTCCAAGCCCGAGTTGATGGCGGTGATGGCCATGGCCGACAACGAAACCCCCATCGTCTGCAACGGCTTCAAGGACGACGAATACATCGAGATGGCCATGCTGGCGCAGAAGCTGGGCCGCCACATTATTCCGGTGGTCGAGAAATATACCGAGCTGAAACTGATTCTGCGCTACTCCGAACGCGTCGGCGTGCGGCCCATGATCGGGCTGCGCGTGAAGCTGGCCAGCCGCGGCTCGGGGCGATGGCGCTCTTCGGGAGGCTACCGTTCCAAGTTCGGACTTTCGGTCAGCGAAGCCGTGCGCGCGCTGCAGGAGCTGAAAGACGCGGGCATGGCCGATTGCCTGAACCTGCTGCACTTCCACCTGGGCAGCCAGATCACCAACATCCGCCAGATCAAAGCCGCGGTGAACGAGGCCGTGCGCGTGTACGTTGACCTGGCGCGGGCCGGCGCAGGACTGCGCTATCTGGACGTGGGCGGCGGCTTGGGCATCGACTACGACGGCTCGCAGACGGACTTCGAATCCAGCGTGAACTATACGCTGCAGGAGTATGCCAACGACATCGTTTATCACATCCAGAGCGTGTGCGACGAAGTGGGGGTGACGCATCCGACCATCGTCACCGAGAGCGGGCGGGCCATCGCCGCGTATCACAGCGTGCTGGTGTTCAACGTGTTGGGCGTCTCGGGGATGGGTGAAGCCGACGTGCCAGGGGAGGTTCCGGCCGATGCCGAACAGCCGCTCATCGATCTGGGGGAAACCAATCGCTCCCTGACCACCAAGAACCTGCTCGAAAGCTATCACGACGCGCAGCAGGCGCTCGACCAGGCACTGAATCTGTTCAGCCTGGGCTACCTGTCGCTCGAACAGCGCTGCCAGTGCGAGAACCTGTATTGGGCCATCAGCCGCCGCATACAGGCGCTGGCCAAGTCGCTCGACTATTTCCCGGAAGAGTTGGAGGGCCTGGAAGCCATGCTCTCGGACACTTACTTCTGCAACTTCTCGCTGTTTCAAAGCATGCCGGATAGCTGGGCCATCAAGCAATTGTTCCCGGTGATGCCGATTCACCGGCTGGAGGAAGAGCCCAAGCGGCACGCCATCTTGGGCGACATCACCTGCGATTCCGATGGCAAGGTGGACCAGTTCATCGACCGGCGGGATGTGAAGCGCACGCTGGCGCTGCATCCTTTCGACGGCGGCGACTACTATCTGGGAGCGTTCCTGCTGGGCGCATACCAGGAGATTCTGGGCGACCTGCATAACCTGTTCGGCGATACGAATACGGTGCACGTGCGGCTGAGCGAGACGGGCGAGATCATCCTGGATTCGGTGATCAAGGGCGATACCGTGCGCGAGGTGCTGAACTACGTGCAGTTTTCGGCGGACGCGCTGGTTAGCCGGCTGCGCCGGGATGTGGAGACGGCGTTGCGGGAAGGGCGGCTGGGGTATGAGGAGTCGGGGCGGCTGCTGAAGTTTTATGAAGAGGGGCTGCACGGGTATACGTATTTGGAGGATGTGCACGAGCAGTAGGAGGAGGGATCTCTGGCTTTGCAGATCCGTTTTTCTTGCCGTTGTTGTGGCCCAGCGGCGGAGCATGAAGGAGGTCGTTACGTTACAATGAGCGGCTAGGTCCGGCGATGGCGAGTAGTTAGGCTGACCGGGCCCAGCTTTGCGCCGACAGTTTAAACAAGTGTTCGGCGGCAAGGAAGGGAAACATGGCTGCTACACCTAATGAGCTGGAGAGACATGGTCAGCGAATGTACGTCCGGTTTGCATCCCATGTCGCGGAGCAGAAGTGGGTGAGGCAGTTCCGCAGGGACCACGAGCGGCAGGCGAGGAGTGTGGGCCACTTACAGTCGATATGGAACGCTGCTGAACTCGACGCAAATATCTATTTTGAAATCGTGTGCTTCGGTGCCTTCACCCTGTCGATGTGCAGTGTCGGCCACGTTGAAAGGACACGGCTTCTGCTCGGTAAGACCTTCGACAGATCTGCTTGGGGGACAGTGGACACGGGAATCTCGACTGCCTTGTACAGCGACATCGCGGAATTGTACGGGAAATTCCCCGGCCAGTCTCATTACGGCGCCGCTAGCACGCTTCAGGCGGCACAGATAGCATTCATCGGCTACAAACGGCACGTTACCGATGACGACGCCGGCGCAAACATGCTCATGCTCTCAAGACTTCTGCGGTCGCCTGAGAAAGGTGGTAGCCACCTATTCTCAACTCGCGTTTCGCACTCAGTCGATCCTGAACTTGGCGACAGGCTTCCAGCATTTCAAACTCAGTGGATTCCTTTCGCGCTACAAATCGTGGATTGGACCAACAACATAGTCGAAGGGGAATTTCGGGGGGCCGCGTAGCTCGCCATGCGCAAATCGCCGCCGAACCATGCGCTGCACGTGGCTGCTCAGTCACAGGCGCTCTCCAATTTAGCAGCGTCACCGCATCCGGCACATCGGCGCCGTTTGCGAACGCGGCGAGTCCGGGTAAAGCGCACGTCGAATCTGCACTACGCTGGCGCACGGAACAATCGCTCCCTCAGATTGGGCGAACCGAACGACACTATCGACTCCCAATGACTCGGGGGCTGCCCAGCATGGCGGTGTACATCTCGCCGCGCGGGCAGAAGCGTTATGGCTGGTCAAATACCATCTCTTGAGATGCGCCGCTCAAGGCGTCTTCGAGATCGGTTTCTTCCGTGGCGGCTTCGGAGGTTGGGCCTTTGAAGTACGCGGCAGTCTGACGCTCCAAAGCCGCGCGGTTGTCCAGCCTACGGGCCATTTCCACCGCTTTGTGTGTCTTCAAGATCACCCCGAGTGGCACGTTGACGGTATACGGCTTCAGGGGCTGCGCCCAAAGCGGGTGCCCGGACGGTGCCTACAGTGGGGTAATCCAGGCCACTGACGGCGACTTCTGCGGAACAACTGTGGGCGGCGGGGCGAACGGGAACGGCGCCGTATTCCAGATGACCCCGAGTGCGTGACGACAATGCTATACAGCTTCTGCTCCCAGAGCGGGTGCGCGGATGGCTATAGCCCAGACGCGGGGCTGGTCCAGGGCACCGACGGGAACTTCTACGGGACAGCATCGGCTGGTGGGACCAATTGTGCCCCAGACGGGGGCTGTGGTACGGTCTTCAGCCTGTCCACCGGTCTGGGACCGTTCGTGAAAACACAGACGACCTCCGGCAAGGTGGGAGCGAGCGTCACGATCCTGGGAACGGATCTGGCCGGCGCGACCAGTGTCAGCTTCAATGGCACTGTGGCTGCCTTCACCGTTGTTTCGAGTTCCGAAATCACCACCACGGTCCCAGCCGGCGCGACCACCGGCACGGTCGAGGTGGTGGCGCCCAGCGGCACGCTTTCGAGCAACGCGCCTTTCAGGGTGCCATAGAATTTGAATGCCGCGTTTCTTTTCACGTGCTTCGACTGTGCTGAACACCTCTTGTTTACGCAGAGCGTTGGCGTTCGCCTGCAATCAAGGCTTCGATTCCCAGAAATTGAAAGTAATCCGCGGACTGATCCGGTTGTCACGCGCGTCTTAGCAGCCGTAGTGAGCGCAGCTTCCGCCGACCATATAACAAGGTCAGCTTTTTGTGATTCTGGAGCCTGCCAGGATCAGCCTGGCGCCGGCCTCTTCGGGTTTACCGAAGGTAGCACCAGTATGCGCAGCAGGGCAGCCTTGAGCGGCGGCAGATCGTCCGTCACCGCGCTCCAGATCGTATCCAAATCGATGCGTTCATACGCATGGCGAAGCTGGTTTCCGATGCCCCGGATATCCCGCCATGGCAGGCTTGGAATGCGCCTCTCCGCTTCGTCTCCAAGCCGGATGGCGGCTTCGCTGACTATCTGCAATTTACGCTCGACGGCGGCGACGGCCATGGGGTTCGAGCGGAAAGCCTCGAAATCCATCCCTGCGGTGAATTGCTCGATCATCCCGACAGCTTCCAGAATGTCGGCGAACAGGCGTTGAGGCGCTGGCTTAAAAGACAAGAACCGCCTCTCGCTGGGCTTCTTCAAGCACCTCCGGCCGCAGCATCGCCCTGTCCGCCAAATCCGCCTTCACGCCGAGGATGTCCGTCAGCCGGTTTTCGAGATGGATTCGCCCAATCAGGGAGAGCTTCCTGGAGCCGTCAAAATCGACGATGACATCCACATCCGACGCCTCGCGGATTGCCGTTCCGCGAGCATACGAACCATGAATGAACAGGTGATCGACGCCGGCGCGCCGAAGCTCCTCTCGGTGTTCGCGCAATTTCGTGATTAGCTCTTCTCGATCCATACTGCACATCCCGATGCAGGCCCCGTCGGGCCTCAACTCCTATTATCCCCAAAAAACGGGGTTTGCATTTTCGTAACATTCCAGCACAGCCGTCGCCCGGCTTGCCCGGCTCGACCCTATGGGTTCTTTTCACAAGCCTCGATTGCGCTGCACCGCCTCACGTTCACGGGGAGCGCGAGGCCAAGACCTGCAAGTTCTGGCTTGAGCCGCTGGCGCTCGCGCGCAACCAGAGCTTCACATCGCATGAGTTGAACGTAATTCGCGGGCTGATCCGGAGGCATCTGGAGCTATCCTGGAGGTCTGGGATCAATACTGTGGCGAATAGCGATCCGAGCATTCTGAGCGTGCGCGTTACAAGAGACGAAATCATTGCGGACCTATCCGACGGGCGGGTCATCAGCGTTCCGCTGGCCTGGTCCTGGCGCTTATCGGACGCCACGCCTGCACAGCGAGCGAACCTTCGTCTGATTGGAACTCGTCAAGGAGTGCATTGGCCCGACGTTGATGAGGATATCAGCGTCGAGGGTCTGTTACGTGGCAGCCCGGCGCCACGGCCGAAGATGAGTGCAATACGGCTTGGTTAGACCCGGCTGCGGGTAAAATTGCGCCTCCAACTCAGCGGCGGCGGAGTTCCAGGATGAGCCCCATCACACGGGTTTCGATCTCGTCGCGGATCTTACAGTGGGTTTCGTAATCCTCGGCGATCGGATCGGGGACGGGCCATTCGCGTACCGGGGTGTCGATTTCGGGCGGCAGGTCGTAGCCGCTCATATTGACGAAGAGGTCGAACTGGGCGCGGCCGAGCTGCTTCAGGCCCTTGGGGAACTGGTCGCGGATGTCGATGTTCTTTTCGTCCATGGCGCGCACGGTATCTTGCGCCACCATGAAAGCGGGCGCCAGGCCGGCGCTGGCGGCGATCAGCACGTCGGGGCCGTACGTGCGGGCGAAGCCTTCGGCCATCTGGCTGCGGCAGGAATTGCCGATGCAGATGAACAGGACGCGGAGTCTGGAAGAGGGCGTCATAGCTTGGATAGGAAATACTCGTGAACGCGGGAATCGGCGGTTAGCTCCGGGTGAAACGTGGCGATCAGGTGGCGGCCTTGCTCCACCAGCACAGGGTCGCCGTGGTAGCGGGCCAGGATGCGCGCCTGCGGTCCGACGCGGCGGATGACGGGGGCGCGGATGAAGACGGCTTCCATTTCGCCGGGGTGCGTGCGCGCGGCGAATTCGGCTTCGGGGGTGAAGTGCGCGACGCGGCTATCGATCTGGCGGCCGTAGGCGTTGCGTTCGACGTCGATATCCAGCAGGCCGAGGGCTTCCTGCGCAGGATTCGAGACGCCGGCGGCCAGCAGGATGGCGCCCGCGCAAGTGCCGAAAATGGGGCGGCGGCGCCCGAATGCGGCTAGTGGGGCGAGCAGATTTTCGGCGTGCAGGAGCTTGAGCATGGCGGTGCTTTCACCGCCAGGGATGATCAGCGCATCGACCGTGTCAAGATCGGCGGCGGTGCGTACGAAGACGGGATCGGCGCCCAGGCTGGCGAGTGCGCGGCCGTGGGCTTCGAAATCGCCTTGCAGTGCCAGAATGCCGACCCTCTTCATTTGAGGCTACCAGCCGCGCGTTTGCATCAGCTCGCCTTCGGGGATCTTGGAGATGTCTAGGCCGGGCATGGCCATCCCTAGTTCTTCGCTGGCTTCCAGCAGCTTCATCGGATCTTTGTAATATGTCGTGGCGCGAACAATGGCGCGGGCACGCGCATCCGGGTCGGATGACTTGAAGATGCCCGATCCGACGAACGTCGCTTCAGCGCCCAACTGCATGACCAGGGCGGCGTCGGCGGGGGTCGCGATGCCGCCGGCGGAGAAGTTCGGCACCGGCAGTTTGCCGTGCTGGGCGACCCATTCGACCAGTTCCAGCGGAGCTTGCAATTCTTTGGAGGCGTTGAATAGCTCTTCGGGGCCGAGCACGGTGAGCTGTTTCATCTCCTTCTGAATCGTGCGCATGTGGCGCACGGCTTCCACAATGTTGCCGGAGCCGGCCTCGCCCTTGGTGCGGATCATAGCCGCGCCTTCGGCGATACGGCGTAGCGCTTCGCCTAAGTTGCGCGCGCCGCACACGAAGGGCACTTTGAAATCGCGCTTGTCGATGTGGTGCACCTCGTCGGCGGGCGTGAGCACTTCGCTCTCGTCGATGTAGTCCACGCCCAGCGCTTCCAGTATACGCGCTTCCATAAAGTGGCCGATACGGGCCTTGGCCATCACCGGGATGCTGACGGTCTGCATGATCTCGCGGATTTTGTTGATGGGCGCCATGCGGGCGACGCCGCCGTCGCGGCGGATATCGGAGGGCACGCGCTCCAGCGCCATCACGGCGGCGGCGCCGGCCTTTTCGGCGATGAGGGCCTGGTCGGCATTGGTGACATCCATGATCACGCCGCCTTTGAGCATTTCGGCTAAGCCGACTTTGACTCGAAACGTTTCGTCGAGGAACATATTGACTCCTTCACAGGCTGAAGCCTGTGCCACCTACACCATTGCCGGAGCCGGTTCGAGCGCGGCATGCAACCGCGTTCTCTCCAGCTCGCTTTTGAAAATCCCTCCCAGCGTGGCCATGCCCTTGCGGATTTCGTCCGGCGTGAGGCCGGCGAAGCTCAGACGCAATGAGCCGGGATCGAAGCGCGAAACCGCGAAATACTTGCCGGGCAAGTACGATACGCCTTCGCGGTGCGCGCGCGCCAGCAGTTCGCCGGCATCCAGCGGCGCGGGCAGGAGCACCCACAAATTCATGCCGCCGCGCGGACGGGTGAAGCGCGATCCGGCGGGCAGGTAACGGTCGCAGGCGGCCAGCACGGCGGCCAGACGCTCCGCGCCGGCCTGCAGCATGTGCGTGCGATGGGCCGCCATGCGTCCGGATTCAGCGAAGCGCAGCAGCACGGCCTGCGAAAGCTGGTCGGTATGCAGGTCGGCGAGCTGTTTCGATTGCGCCAGGCGCGCGATGAGCGCGCGCGGGCCGAGCACCCAGCCGACGCGCAGCCCCGGAAAAGTGATCTTCGAGAAACTGCGCAACAGCACTACATGGCCGGCGTCGGCGGACTGCTTGATAGGCGGCAGATCGTCGCCCGAATAGCGCAGGTCGCCGTAAATATCGTTTTCGACCAGCGGCACGCCCGCAGCCTGGGCAGCGCGCAGCAGGGCGGCACGCGCGGCGACCGGCAGAGTCGCGCCGGTCGGATTCTGGAAGTTGGAAGTTACCACGATCAGGCGCGGGCGCTCGCGATCCAGGGCGGCCTGGAGCTGTTCGATCTCGACTCCATCCGCGCCGACGGGAACTCCGATGAGCTGCGCGCCGGCTTCCAGGAACAGGCTTTTGAGTCCGGGATAGACGGGATCTTCGACCACCACTTTATCGCCGGGCCGGAGCAGGACGCGGGCAAGCAGGTCGAGCGACTGCTGGCAGCCATTCGTAATGATGAGGTCGTCGTCCGGGGCGGCCAGGTTTTCGGCGCGGGCGGCGTCCAGCAGGTAGCGGCGGAGCGGCTCGTATCCACTGGGTGAGCCGAGTTGGAGTACGTGGGCGAAATCGGGGCCGGCCATCACCTCTTCGCAGCTTGCGCGCAGGGCGTCCAGCGGGAAGAGCTGCTCGGAGGGACGCGAGGTGGCGAAGCTGACGCCCTCGCGAAGCTGGGGGCCAGGGGCCGGGGACCAGGGGCCGGGCGTTGCGCGCTGTAGCATCTCTGCCCAGTCGAAACAACGGTTTGAGGTTCCAGAATGTTGCACCGCGACGAAGCTGCCGCGTCCCACCTGGCCGGAGATGAAGCCTTCGGATTCCAGCAACTCGTAGGCGGCGGCGACGGTAGTGCGGTTCAGTCCAAGTGAACCAGCCAATTCGCGAGTTGCTGGGAGGCGTTCGCCTTTGGCCAGCCGGCCGGATTGGATGAGCCCGCTATAGTGAGCGTAGAGCTGCTTGTAGATGGGAAGAGTGGACGAAGCGTCCAAGAGCGGCTGGGCGACCACGAACCAAGTGTACCATATTGGATGGCCGAGTGCCCGGATTAGGCCATCCAATTAGTTTCGTCTGTTTGTTTTGATTTGCTTCTGGCATGCCCGGGCACACTTCCTCTGAATATCCCCTGTGATACGCGGCGATGGTGACCGGCTTCTTCGGCCCCGGTATTGCTACGATAATGCTGTGGGCAATATCGAGTTTGCCTGGGATCGACGAAAGGCCCGATCCAACTTGGCAAGCATGGAATCTCATTCTAGGAGGCACAAACCGTTTTCCAGGATGAGAGCGGCCGGTTGATCGGCGACCCGGATCACTCCGAATATGAAGATCGGTTCCTGCTGTTGGGCTACAGCTTGCAGGCGCGCTGTCTGGTCGTCACTCATTGCTACCGTCAATCCGACTCGGTGATCCGGTTGATCTCCGCCAGGCCGGCAACTGCACAGGAAGAGGAAGTGTATTGGAGACTCAGATGAGAAAAGAATACGATTTCTCCCAATCCCGTAAGAATCCCTACGCCAAGCAACTCAAGCGTCAGGTCACCATCCGGCTCGACACCGCGGCGGTCGACTACTTCAAGAAGATGGCTGCCGAACTGGGGATGCCTTATCAGAACCTCATCAACTTGTTCTTGAGGGACTGCGCCATGCAGAAACGGCGCCCCTCTATCCAATGGCCGGAGGACGCGGCGAAGCGTTCCGCCGTGAGGTAGCTCTCCCCGATGCGCGTTCATCCGCGCATGCCCCTGCCGCGCGTGTATGCCTCGGAGGCGCCTGCAATTGGAGTGATCGGCTGCATGCACAGGAGCTGTCTATCCCCTAAAATAGGAGACGTGCCGGAACCTAAGAAACCGTCCACCACAATCGGTGCCGACAATTATGCATACCTCCACAAAATGGCGATAGGGGACAGGCCGAAAGCGTCGGAGTGGCGGTGGACTCCCAGCATCCTCCGACAATGTCCCCCAGAAGTCCCCGTCAGTGGCCTGGATCAGCGCCGAGGGACCGGCTGGTCCTCCGGGGAAGCTGTACAGCGTCGTCAGCGTTCCGCTCGGCGTTATTTTGAAGACCGTCCCACAGCACAGCACGCTGGCCCCGCCCGCGCCGGTGGTCCCGTAGAAGTCACCGTTGGTGGCCTGGACCAGCCCCGCGGCGGGTTGCGCCATCCGCGCAGTTTGGTTGAGAGCAGAAGCTGTATAGCGTGGTCAGCTTGCCGTCCGGCGTGATCTTGAAAACCGTTCCGCTTCTAGCCTGAAGGTAGTTGGCCCCGCCAGACCCGGTTGTGCCGTGGAGGTCGCCGTTGGTGCCCTAGACAAGCCCCGCGTAGGGCGACGTGCCGTCCGCCCAGTTCGGCTGAGAGCCGAAGCTGTAAAGCGTCGTCAGCTTGCCACCTGGGGTGATCTTGAAGACAGTCCCGTGGCCGTAGAGTCCACCGCCCTCGGTCGTCCCGTAGAAGTTGCCGTCAGTGGCCTGAACGATCCCCCCTTGGTAGGAAGCCGTCCTTGCACGGCTCTCCGGCCTTGATATGGGCGCAGAAGCTGTGTAGCGTCGTCAGCGTCCCGCTCGGGCTGATTTCGAAGACCATCCCGCAGCCGTCGCTGTTTGGTGGGCTTGAACAGTTGGACCTGGCCCTGCCATAGTTGACGCCACCGGCGATTCGTCGTCCCGTAGAAATTTCCATTGGTGGCCTGGACGAGGGGTGCAATTGGGGGGATGGATCCGTCCGTGCCATCGAAGACGTGCAGCGTGGGAAAGTCTGCGCTGGCAGGGCCACCGCAGTCGCGCACAAGACAAAAATGGCGAAAGCACTCCTCCAGCATTTCGGTCCACCTAACCTGACGATTCGTTTCATCGACTCGATCTTTTTGCGCACGGGACGGCTCTTTCTTTCCGCACCTCTGCGGATCATATCACCTTCAGAAGCGGGCCTGGAGACCCGCTGCAGGCGTGGATGCCCGCCCACAACGGTTAACATCAAATAGTGGACCAGTTCGCCTTCGACTTCGCCCCCGCGCGCCGGATCTTGTCCGTCACCGAGCTGAATGCCGCCATCCGGGCCGCGCTCGAAAATGAATTCCCCGACGTCTGGGTCTCCGGCGAAATATCCGGCGCCAAACTAGCGCCGAGCGGCCACTACTACTTCACTTTGAAAGAGGCGCAAGCCCAGGTCCGCGGCGTGGCCTTCCGCTCCGCACACCGTTATTGGAAATTCAAGCCGCAGGACGGTCTTGCGGTCCTGGCGCGCGGCCGCATCGACGTCTTTGAAGCACGCGGCGAATACCAGCTCATCGTCGAACTGTTGGAGCCGCTGGGCCACGGAGCGCTGCAGCTCGCCTTCGAACAACTCAAGAAAAAGCTCGCCGAGGAAGGCCTCTTCGAACCCCCCCGCAAGCGCCCGCTGCCGCGCTACCCGCAGCGCATCGGCATCGTCACCTCGCCCCGCGGCGCAGTCATCTCCGACATGATTCAGATCCTCGCCCGCCGCTTCCCCGGTCTGCACATCCGGCTTTTCCCCGCACTGGTGCAGGGCGATGGCTCCGTCGAGGAAGTCTGCCGCGGGATCGATTATTTCAGCCGCAACCCCTGGGCGGAACTGGTGATCGTGGCCCGCGGCGGCGGCTCGCTCGAAGACCTCTGGACCTTCAACGAAGAAGCCGTGGCCCGCGCCATCGCGCGTTGCGCCGTCCCGGTGGTTTCCGCCGTCGGACATGAAACCGACGTCACCATCGCCGATTTCGTGGCCGATCTGCGCGCCCCCACACCCTCCGCCGCCGCCGAGATGATCGTCTGCACCCGCCAGGAATTGCTGGACCGTATAGCCGGCCGCGAACAGAAACTGGCGCACGCCATGCGCTACTACCTGGCCGTGCTCACGCGCCGCTGGCAGCAACAAGCGATCGATCGCCCGCTGGGTTTGCTGCATCGCGCGATCGGCCGCCAGGCCCAGCGCATCGACGAATTCGAATTCCGCCTGCGCGATCTGCTGCGCACGCGACTCGAGCGCCACGCCCGCGCGCAACGCTCGCTGGCCGCCCGCCTCCGGTATTTCGACCTGCGCCCCCGATTCGCCGCCGACCGCCGCCGCCTCGATCAGGCCCAAGCCGCTGCCGCGCAGTCCGCCCGATGGCAACTCGCACGCCGACGCGCCGCCGTGGAGCAACTCGCCGCCAAGCTCTCCCAGCTCAGCCCCCTCCTGATCCTGGACCGCGGCTACGCCATCGTCACCAACCAATCCGGCGCGATCCTTAAGGACAGCGCCGCCGCCCCGCCCGCCTCCGCCATCCAGGTGCGCCTCGCCAAGGGCCGTCTAGATGCTATAGTATCGAACAGCAGTTGAATCACGGATCTTTATCCGTGTTGCATCTGTGTCCATCCGTGGTTCCGTTTCTTCGACTTGCGGAATGTGACGAAGGCGGCTAGAATCAGGAGTTTCGTATAGTCCAGGAGGAAGTATGGCATCAATCGCCGAGAGGGTGAAGCAGATTATCGTCGAGCAACTGGGCGTGGACGAAGCCCAAGTGGAGGACAATGCGTCGTTTGTGGACGACCTGGGCGCCGATTCGCTCGACATCGTGGAACTGGTCATGGCCTTCGAAGAAGCCTTTGAATTGGAAATTCCCGACGAGGACGCCGAAAAAATAGCCACCGTCAAAGACGCGGTCACTTACATCGAGAACAAGTCGGCCAAGAAGTAGCGGCACGGCGTTTTTCCCAGGAGTATTTGCGTGTCACGCAGAGTGGTCGTAACCGGTGTGGGCTTGCTGTCCTCCGTAGGCATCGGGACCGAAGCAACCTGGCAAGGCGTACTGGCGGGCAAAAGCGGCATCGGACCCATCACGGCATTCGACGCCCAACTTTTTTCCTGCCGGATCGCCGGCGAGATCCAAGGATTCGATCCCGCCAGCTACATCGAAAAAAAAGAAATCAAGAAGATGGGGCGCTTCATCCAGTTCGCCATCGCGGCGGCGGATTGCGCCACCACTTCCGCCGGTTTGCGCGTGGACCCCGCCGAGGCGGAAAACGTGGGCGTCTACATCGGTAGCGGCATCGGCGGATTCGAAGTCATCGAGCGCGAACACCAGACGCTGCTGGAACACGGGCCCCGCCGCATCTCCCCGTTTTTCATTCCGGCGACCATCGTCAATCTGGCTTCCGGCTACGTCTCCATCCGCAACGGCGCTAAGGGCCCCAATTCGGCCACCGCCACCGCCTGCACCACCAGCGCGCATTCCATCGGCGATTCCTTCCGGCTGATCCAGCGCGGCGATGCCGATGTCATGATCTGCGGCGGCACGGAAGCCTGCATCACCCCCATGGGCATTGGCGGATTCGCGGCCATGCGCGCCCTCTCGACCCGCAACGACGAACCCGAACGCGCCTCCCGCCCCTGGGACTTGGACCGCGACGGCTTCGTAGTCGGCGAAGGCTCCGGCATCCTGGTGCTTGAAGAACTCGAACGTGCCCGCCGGCGCGGCGTACGCATCCTGGCTGAAACCGTCGGATACGGCATGAGCGCCGACGCCTTTCACGTCACATCGCCGCCGCCCGATGGCGAGGGCGCCTTTCGCGTAATGCGCAACGCGCTGCGAGACGCCGGCCTGCCGCCGGAGCAAATCGAATACATCAACGCGCACGGCACTTCCACCGAGCTCGGCGACCGCGCCGAGACTGCCGCCATCAAACGCTGCTTCGGCGCGCACGCCTACAAGGTGGCGGTTAGCTCCACCAAATCCATGACCGGACATCTGCTGGGCGGCGCGGGCGGACTGGAGGCCGGCATCACGGTTCTCGCCATCCGCGATCAGGTGGCCCCGCCGACCATCAACTACGAAACTCCCGATCCCGATTGCGATTTGGACTACGTGCCCAACAAAGCGCGCCCCATGCGCATCGACCACGCGCTCTCCAACTCGTTTGGCTTTGGAGGAACCAACGGCGCCCTGATCTTCAAACGTTATTCAGAATAAACCTGCCATGAAAATAATCGTATGCATCAAGCAAGTTCCGGCGCGCGATTCGCAATTACGCGTGGCGTCATCGGGCGCTTGGATCCAGGATGCCGATCTCAGCTATGAGATCAACGAGCCGGATGCTTATGCCTTGGAAGAAGGCCTGCAACTGAAAGAGAAACACGGTGGCGAAGTGGTGGTGCTGTGCGCCGGACCCGCGCGCGCCGCGCAAACCATTCGTGAAGCGCTCGCCAAAGGCGCGGACCGTGCCATCCACATTGAAGAGGAAGACCTCGGTGCATTCGACCCGCTGGGTGCCGCGCGCCTGCTGGCCGCGGCCCTCGCGCCTGAAAACCCCGACCTGGTGCTCACCGGCCTGCAATCCGACGACCTGGGTTACGGCCAGACCGGCGTGATCCTCGCCGAATTGCTGGGGCTGCCGCACGCCACCATCATCATGCAAGTGGAAAAGCAGGATGGCTCCATCCGCGTGAAGCGGGAGCTCGAGGACGGCTGGTTTCAGCATGTCGAGATGCCCCTGCCCGCGCTGCTCACCATTCAATCCGGCATCAACAAGCTGCGCTATGCCACCCTCATGGGCATCAAGAAATCCAAGAATAAGGAGATCCGCGGTGTCACCGCCGCCAGCCTGGGCGCAAGTTCCGCGTCTCCCTCCATCCAATTGAGCCGTGTGTATCTGCCGGGCCGCTCCAAACAGACGCAACTGTTCGACGGGCCGCCTAAAGAAGCCGCGGCGAAACTGGTGGAGAAGCTGAAATTCGAGGCGCGGGTCATATGAGCATCCTGGTGGTTATGGAACAACGCGCGGTGCAGGGTCCGCCAGCCTGGAGCCGCATGTCGTGGGAGACGCTGGCCGCCGGTCAGCAACTCGGCGGTGAACTGCAGCAGCCCGTCTCGGCCGCCGTTCTCGGGCAGGGCATCGAAAGTCTGGCCGCGGAACTGACCGACAAGAAGCTTGACCATGTTTATGCCGTCGAGCACGACTTACTCAGGGATTATACGCCGGATACTTACACGGCCGCCGTGCGCCAGTTAGTCGAGGAGACCCAGGCCAGCATCGTGATCTTCCCGCACACCTACCAGGTGCGCGACTTCCTGCCCAAGCTCGCCACGGCGCTCGGCCGCGTGGCTGTGAGCGACGCGATCGCGCACCGCATCGAGGACGGCAAACTGGTTCTGGTGCGCCAGCTCTTTCAGGGCAAGCTGAGTGTGGACGTGCGCTTCACCGGCGACGCGCCGTATTTCGCTTCGATGCAAGCCGGCGCATACCGCGCCGATCGCATCGAAACCGGATCGGCGGCTGTCGAGAAATTCGCACCGCAGCTCACCCCCAGCCGCGTCAAGCCATTGGACCTATTCCGCGAAGCCGCGCGCGCGGTGGACCTGACCGCCGCCGAGATCATCGTCTCGGTCGGCCGCGGCATCAAGGAAGCCGACAACATCCCCATCGTCCAAAAGCTGGCCGACGCCCTCGGCGCGGAGCTGGCAGCTTCGCGGCCCATCTGCGATTCCGGCTGGCTCCCCATGGAACGGCAAGTCGGCAGTTCCGGCCAAACCGTGGCTCCCAAGATGTACATGGCGGTTGGCATCTCCGGCGCGATTCAGCATTTGGTCGGCATGAAAGGCTCCAAGATCATCGTGGCCATCAATAAGGACGCCAACGCGCCCATATTTGAAGTGGCGGATTACGGCATCGTGGGCGACTTGTTCCAGGTGGTGCCCGCGCTGGTGGAGGAGATCAAGAAGGCCAAGGGCTGACGTGGAGTAGATAGAATCCTCGGAGATTGCGTATAACATCCGAGGAATCTATCCAATGGCAATCTCCGCAAACCGTTTCACGCGCGCGCCGAGTGTTCGCCAACCGCCAGCGAATGCTGCGCACCAGCGATGCGGTTCGCCTCGGAATCCATCCGAGAACGCTGTACGCGCTTCGCGACAGCGGTGATATCGAGCAAGTAGGACGCGGCCTTTACCGCCTTTCGACCGCCCCTCCGCTCACCAGCCCGGACCTCGTCCCGGTCGCCATCCGTATTCCACGGGGCGTCGTCTGTCTGATCTCCGCCCTCGCCCATCATGGTCTGACAACGCAGGTGCCGCACGCCATCGACTTTGCGCTGCCCAGTCACGCGCAGGTGCCAAGAATCGATGGCATTCCCCTGCGCGTCTTCTGGTACTCCGCACGATCCTTCAGCGCCGGCATCGATGTAGTCAGGATCGACCGCGTTCCGGTGCGGGTGTACTCGCCCGAGAAGACCATTGCGGACTGCTTTAAATACCGGAATAAGATCGGGCTGGACGTGGCCATCGAGGCCCTCCGGACTTACCGTGGGCGAAAACGTAAGCGGGGTTTTCAGAAAATCATGGCGTTTGCCCGGATCGACCGCGTCGCGAAGATCATACGTCCATACCTTGAAGCGGTCCTGTGAGTCGGCCGAATCTCGGCGCCCCCGTGCGGCAGCGCCTGCTCAACCAGTCTCGCAGTCAGGGCCGGAGCGATTCCTCTACCGCTTGGCGAAGTCCCGTTTTGCGGCGCGCTGCTGCTGACGGCCTGGCGGGGCGCCTCTATCCAGGCCAACAGTGGACATCGATTTGGCCGGCCGGACCAATAACCGCCTGGCGCACGTTCATTCATTGGTCGGCCAGAATCTGTAAGGTGGTCACCGAGCCGGACGGCGTGGACTTCGATCCGGCATCGATTCAGGTCGCCCGGATTAAAGAGGACGCGGACTATACGGGAGTGCGGGTCAGGTTCCAGGCGACCCTGACGAGGGCGCGCATCCCCATGCAGATCGATATCGGCTTCGGCGATGTGATCGTGCCACAGCCCGTCGAAGTGGAATACCCAACTCTCCTCGACTTCCCAGCGCCAATTCTCATCGCCCATCCAAAGGAGACGGTAGTGGCCGAAAAACTCGAAGCGCTCGCTACCCTCGGACTCCTCAACAGCCGCATCAAGGACTATTTCGATGTGGCCCTGTTATCGCGCCTGTACCCATTCGACGGGCGCGTACTCGTAGATGCAATTCGCGCGACCTTTCAGCACCGCGGGACACCCATCGAGCCGGTTCCCATAGGGCTGACTCAAACTTACAGCTCAGACCCGGCACGGGCTGCGCAGTGGAGGGCCTTCGTTCGCCGGAGCAGGTTAGACTCCGCTGCGAGTCTGGACGAGTTGGTCGCCCAAGTCCGGGATTTCTCGTCCGCGCCTTTGGCGGCCGCAGCGCCGGACGCGAAGTTTTCCGCAAGGTGGAAGCCCGGCGGCCCCTGGGCTTGAGTGGAGCCGGCCTCAGTTCCCGATCCGAACCGTTACGCCCGCCTGCGCGGAGACGCCTCCCACGCTCACCGCGAGCGGGACCGCATCGCCGGTGGGCGCGCCCGCCGGCACACAGGCGTTCACCTGCGTCACGCCGGCGTAGATCATTCCCACCCAGTTCCCGGCGCAGTTGCTCGAGACTCCGCCGATCTGCACGCCGACCGTCGCCGCGGGCATGGGAAACTGCGGCGCAACGGGCAGAAGACCGTCGGCCCACGGCGCCGCCGTCTCTCCTTCGCCAGTGATGAAAAACGTGATGTATCCTCCGGCCGGCACGGGACGATCAATGTTGAAAGCGGTGGATCCGTCGGCGTAAGTATTGACGGCTACCGCTTGCCCCGCTCCGCCCGCATAACAGTAGACACCCGGCACAGCGGTACTCACTGGAATGGCCACAGGCTGGCTGCGCAAGCCGGCGTATTCTACCTGTACCTGCGTGGTTCCGGATATCCCGTACGGAGCCACGGCGCTCACCTGCCCGCTGTAGGAGTAAATCATGGGCGCCGCGATGTTATCGAAGTATACGCGCGTGTCTCCCACTTCCACCGGCAGATAGCCGTCACTGCCGTAGCTGGCCAGGGCGATGGGGGTCGCTCCGAAGCCTGTGCCGAAGATGGTCAGTAGCTCGCCGGGCGCGACGCCGCCACCCGCGTAGCTAGCTGCGTTCACCACTCCCGCGGCCGGAAACGCGACGCTGCCGCTAATCTCCGATTCGTAAGCGCCGCGGTTCACGGCTCCGGGCTGTTGCGGGCGCGAAAGACCTTCCAGATCGTCCGGCGGCGCCACCGCCAGGTTCCCGGAGTACACTGCCGGACTGCCTTCGACCGGGTGGAAATCGGAAGTAGCCGCGTCGGTGCCCAATACGTTGAATTGCGGATTCGCGGTGAGATCGTGGGGCCCCGGCGTCGCGTTCACCGGCCCATTCCAGTAGATGTTGTAATCGAATTGCACACCTGTACTTCCATAAACGTTTACCGCGGTTCCAGTGGCGGCCGATTCCACCACGTTGTTCCACACGTTCACGGTACCCGATTGGTTGATGAAGACATCCGCATAGTCGACCACCAGCCCGTTCCCGTAAACGGTGTTGTTCAGAAATGTGACGTTATCGCTTTGGTAGGCTAGCAAGCCGCCTCCGCCATTATTCACCGAGAGATTATTCTGTACCAGAAACCCGCCCTGATACGCTCCTATATCGTCCGAGCCGGGTTGGTTGTTGCGCGAGGTATCGATGATGATGCCGTCGCCGTCGGTGGGCTTGCCGGTATCCCCATAGGGCACCAGCGAGCGGTTGCCGAACAGGCGGTTGCGCTGCACAACGGTATGCGGGGCCGGCCCCAGATCGTAGTTCCAGGATTCGAAAAGAGAGATGCCGCTGTTGCCATAGCGCGAATACCAGGCGTTCTCGTGCACGAAGTTGTCCTGAATGGTTACGTAATCCGCCTCGGCGGTGCCGATCCCGCCGCCCGGACAATCGTAAACCTGGTTGCCTGCGATCAGGATGTGGTGCGGTTTGTTCGCGCCATCCTGGCGCCCGTCGATGGAGATGCCGTTTCCGTTGCAGGCTGGGTCCGGGGTGGTCTGCAGCGCATCGGCTGTGCATTGCGCGAGTGTCACATTCTGCAAGTTGCCTTCGACCTGGAAGCCGGAGATCTCGATGTAGGAAGCTCCGCCGTGAATCTCGATGGCGTTCCAAGCGGCGCCCGCATCGATGAGCGGCTGGTGACCGGGATAGGCGCTGTAGGCGATCCAGGCGTCCGCCGTTCCCGAACGTGTGATATCCACAACATTGCATCCCGTGCAGGTGGTATAGACGCCGTTCATCACGTAGACCACGTCGCCGGGCAGCGTCAGGTTCGCGGCTGCTTGGATGGTTCGAAATGGGGCGCTTGGGATCAGGCCGCTGTTCGAATCGCTCCCCGACCCACTGACATAGTATGTGGCGGCATAAGCGGAGACGGCGAACGCCGCCAGGGCAAGTAGTCGAGTCGCGGCCATAACACGATTGTCACCCATTACAATGGGATCTGCATGCCGCACCGCCTCCGCTACGCCATCTGCAACGAAGTCTTCGAAAACCGGCCCTTTGCGGACGCGTGCCGCGCCATCCGCCGCGCCGGATACGGCGGCATCGAAATCGCCCCGTTCACGCTGGCGGCATATCCGTCTACGCTCTCGCCCGCACGGCGGCGTCAATGCAGCGACATCATCAACTCCGAAGGATTGCAGTTCGTCGGCTTGCACTGGCTCATGGTCAGCCCCAAAGGACTGCATGTCTCGACGCCCGATGCCGGCCTCCGCAGCCGGAGCTGGGAGCACATCCGCCACCTCATCGATCTTTGCGCCGATCTCGGCCCGGACGGCATCCTGGTGTTCGGCTCTCCCCAGCAACGCGGTACCACGGGCGGGATCGGCCGCGCGGATGCCACCCGGCACTTCGTCGCGGGCCTGGCCGCGGTCGCACCGCACGCCGGCGAGCGCGGCGTCACGATCCTGATGGAAGCCCTGCCACTCGGCCAGTGCGATGTGGTCACCTCGCTCGACGAAGCCGCGACGCTCGTGCGCGAGATCGACCACCCCGCCATTCGCACCATGTTCGATTGTCACAATGCCATTGATGAGCCTGAGCCGCACGCCGCGCTGGTCGATCGCCACTACGATTTGATCCGCCACATACACGTAAATGAATTGGATGGCCGTCATCCCGGAACTGGATCTTACGACTTTAGGGCGCTCTTCGATGTGTTGCGCCGCCGCGAGTACGGCGGATGGGTCTCACTCGAAGCTTTTGACTTCGCGCCCGGCGCGGAAATCATCGCCCGCGAGTCACTCGCATTTTTGGAAAAACAATGAGCAAATACGTTGTTACAGGCGGTGCGGGTTTCATCGGCTCCGCCATTGTGCGGGGACTGTTGAAAGAAGGCGAGCGCCATGTGGTGGTGCTCGATAATTTCCTCACCGGTCACGAAGCGAACCTCAGCGAGGTCCGTTCTTCCATCGACGTGCAGCGCGTAGACATTCGCAATTACGAACAGATCGCCCCCATACTCAAGGGCGCAGCCGTGGTCTTTCACGAGGCCGCCATTCCGTCGGTGCCCCGCTCGATCGCCGATCCCGTCCCATCGCACGAAATCAATATCGACGGCACGTTCAACGTGCTGCGCGCGGCGGCGGAAGGCGGCGTGGGACGCGTGGTGTATGCGGCGTCTTCGTCCGCGTATGGCGATACCGAGGTGCTGCCGAAAGTCGAGACCATGACGCCGCGGCCGAAATCGCCCTACGCGCTGCAGAAGCTGGTCGGCGAATACTACGCCCAGATTTTCGCGTCCACCTACGGCATCGAGACCGTGTCGCTACGCTACTTCAACGTCTTCGGCCCGCGCCAGGATCCCTCCAGCCAGTATTCCGGCGTGCTGTCGCTGTTCATCAAAGCCGTGGTGGAGCGGCGCTCGCCAACCATATTCGGCGACGGCGAGCAGTCGCGCGATTTCACTTATGTTGAAGACGTAGTGGCTCTCAACCTGAAAGCCGCCCGCGCGCCCGGAGTTTCGGGCAAGCTGTACAATGGCGGCAATGGCGGACGCATCACGCTGAATGAGGCATGGCGCCTGGCGCAGCAGATCGAAGGCGTGACGATTCCGGCGAACTATGGCCCGCCACGACCCGGCGACGTGCACGATTCGCAGGCCGATGTCACGTCCGCTGTCGCGGATCTCGGCCACTCGCCGCGCTTCACCTTCGAACAGGGATTACGGCTCACACTGGCATGGTACAAATCGCAACAGACCCGGTGACCCTGACGCGCGAGCCGCTGTATCTCCGCGGCGTCGAGCTATATCGCGCGGGCCAGTTCTTCGTATGTCATGAAGTGCTGGAAGAACTGTGGACACCCATGCGCGGCCCCCACCGGCTGTATCTGCAAGCACTGATTCATTTTGCGGTAGCGTTCTATCACCAGCAGCGGGGAAATCCGCTGGGAGCGGAGCGGCAGTTGCGCAAGGCCCTGCGCAAGCTCGAACGCTACTTGCCAGCGTACGAAGGTATGGACACGGCGACCCTATACCAGGAGGGCCAGGCGTGCATGCTGCGGATGCAGGCTGGCGAAATGCCGGAGCCGCCGCGGATGTTACTGCAAGACATTGTCGATAGCAGCTTGGGCCACGGGCGCGAGTAACTCGTAGCCTTTCAGGTTAGGGTGCAGCCCGTCGTCCGAGTAACCCTCGCGTAACATGCCCTTGTCGTCGACCGTCGCGGCGTAATAATCCGCGAACACGGCGTGGGCCTTGCCGGCATATTCCCGCAGCCACGCGTTCAGCTTCAGGATATCGGCAGGCGGGCGCGAGACGGTTTGCTTGTTTCTTGTGTAATCGCTAACCGGCATCACAGAGCAAAGAATCACCTTGATGCCGTGCGCCTGGGCTAGCTCGGTCATGGCCTGGAAGTTCTCCTCGATCATGGTGATGGTCTCGGGACCGGTGTTGCGCGAAATATCGTTGGTGCCGGCCAGGATAATCAACGCGGCGGGCTTCAAGCCGATCACGTCCGGATACATGCGCACCAGCATTTGTGGAGTCGTCTGGCCGCCGATGCCCCGATTGACGTACGGCTTGTCCGGAAAGGATTGCGCGAGACGCCAGCCGTCGGTGATGGAATCGCCCATAAACACGACGCGGCGCGGGTCGGCGGGCTGCGCTTTCAGTCGCTCGTCGTCCTGATGGTAGCGGCCGAGCTGATTCCAATCCTGAAGCTGGTCGGCGAGATTGTGAGCTAATCCCGCCAGGCAGCAGTTGGCCTTCGGCGGATTGTAGTCCTCCACCAACTGGCAGCGGGCGGCAGCCGGCAACAGCAGCAACGGGATCAGGAAGGTTGCGGCGTTTCGAGACATGCGTCCTCCTTGGGCTTACGCAGCCAAGCATAACCCACTGCGCCGATGACTCCCAACAGGGCGGCGCTGCCGAAGTACAGCTTGCGAATACCCAACTGCTGCGCCACCGGACCGGCCACGAACATGGCCAACACTTGCGACATGGCCAGCAGCGACATCAGGCTGCTCATGACTCGGCCCAGCAGGGCGTGCGGCGTTTCCCGTTGCAGCAGCGTTTGCGACGGCACCATAATGAACGCGGCGCAGAATCCCAGCCCTAGCATGCCGATGGCGGTGGTGGCGACCTTGCCAAACAGCGCCGTGACGAGAACCGCAACACCCATTCCGCCGAGGCCGTAGACGACCAGAAATTGCTGCGGAACGCGCGAGGCCGCGCGATGCAGGAATTGCGTGCCGCAGATCATGCCGACGCCGATCAGCGAGTTCAGCGTGCCGAACAGGGCCGCGTTCGAGAGCAGCACGTCGCGCACGTAGACGGAGAGCAGCGCGCCGAAACAGCGCACTGCGAACATGCCGGCGGTCATGGCCAGGATCACGAACGAGATGGCGGTATGCGTGAAGATGAAGCTGAATCCCTGCCGCATGGAAGACAGCACGGAACTGGCGGCCGCGCCCGGCGAAGGCACGCGGTGAATGGTCAGCGACATCACCATGGCAGCGGAGAAGAAGAAGCTGAAGCTATCCAGAAGGAAGCAGGCGTTGGCGCCGAACCACTGCACCAGCAGGCCCGCGATGGCCGGGCTGATTATCTGCGATCCTTGCACGGCTTGCGACATGAGCCCGTTGACCGCCAGCAATCCGGCGGCGGGCGCCAGCGCGCGGACGGCCACCGATTGCGCGGGCACGAAGAAGCTGGACACCGTGCTGAGCGCCAGAAAGGTGACGTAGATGGCGTTGAGGTCGCGCACGAACAGCAGCACCAGCACCAAACAGCCGCGTATCAGGTCGCTCGCGATCATAGTCCATTTCACGTTCCACTTATCGACGTAGACGCCCGCCAGAGGGCTGACGACCGCCAGCGGCAGCATGTACGCGACCAGGATCATGCTGACCTGCGTGGCGGTGCCATGCAGTTGAAATGTGACAAGACTGAAGACGGCGAAGATCGCCAGGAAGTCGCCGAAGATGCTGACAAGCTGGGCGAGCCACAGCCGGCGCACGGAGCGGATCTTCAATACGTCGCGAAAAGTCAGTTGTGGCGCAGGCGTGACCATGCTGGTGGAACCCCGTTAGGTCTTAACTGGGTTCAACCATCATAGCAAAGCGGCGCGGAGTTTTTTCGGGAGCTTTTCCAGCACGAGCGCGTACGAAGTGTGCACGAGGCGCTTGGTCTCTGCCGGGGTCAGGGCGTCTTCCGTTTCCAGCGCGACCCACTGGTTGCGCGCGAAGTGCGGCGCCTGGATGACGCCGGGCCGTTCGACTAAGTCAACGAACTCCTCGGGCCGGCATTTGAGCGACAGCCAGACTTTGGCCGGCTCAAGCGCCAGGACGGCGAAGACTTTGCCGCCGATCTTGAAGACCAGGTGCTCGCCCCACTGCACGGTCTCGGTGGCGTGAGGCAGCGACATGCAGTAGCGGCGGAGCCATTCGATGTTCATGTGGCGCCGGCTTCGCTGCCCCGAGGCTTCACCCTATTTGGCGGCCGGCTGGTTGGTGAACGGGTGCAGCGCAACGCCAGCTTCGAATTCGCCAACATTGTCGTCATAGCAGCCCGGAGGACCGCTGGCCAGAACGCATCCATCGGATATCCCAAGGAAAAAACGCGTGGCACCTTCGGGCACAAAGAAGATCTTCCGAGCGGCCTCCGGGGTACCACCGGTCGCAAACAGACCGTCGCCGACAAAAAAAGTCTGAAACAACTGGGGTCTCAGAGTCATGAAATTCTCGGCCCCGGTGAAGTTCAGGATCGGCGGCCCGCTGCCTGCCGGAACCGAATCGTCCAGGAACACACCGGTCAGGAAGAAGCCCCGGTCCAAGGCGATGATGCCCGATATCCCATCAAACGAGGTCAGGTCGGTCCCACCCGGGAACGCAATGCCGGCGGGACCTGAGTACGGCTCGCCCCCGCCGAGGGTGATCTTCCCGATTGATACAACCGTGACGGCTTCGACGGATCCCGCGACGAAGGTGACCATCGGAGGCAGTGTGCCGCTAAACGCGACGCTTTGACCGGCGGCGAAGATATTTGCTGTGGCCGGAACCATCAACGTCGTTTGGGCGCTGGCGGAGCCGGCGATGAGCACCGCCAGCGGTGCGTAGGTTAACAGTGTTGCGCGTAACATATTCTCTTCTCCTTATGCCCCACTTCAATACTCTACCGCGACGGGACCGGCAGCGCAATGTTCCTCGATTCGCTGTGACCGGATCGTCTGCCGCATCAACCCTGTTCTTGGTTCGTTCGACCAGCTCGGCGAACTCCTCGGGCTGGCATTCGACCGACAGCCAAACCCGCGCATTGTGCAGTGCCGCGCGAGGCCGGTTCAATGATAGAGGGATAGCAGTGGCCCGCATACTTGATATGCACAAGAGATGGATGGAAGGACCGGCGTACCGGGAGGCGTACGAAGCGCTTGAGGAGGAGTTCGCGCTGACTGCGGCGGCCATCAATGCGCGGAATCTTGAGGAACTTCAGAATGATCTTCGGCAGGAGCACGACCAATGACCCTAGCCACAGGCGTGTGCTTACCGGATGCCGAGATCGGCGAGACCTGCCGCCGTTATCGCGTGAAGGAGCTATCGCTATTCGGTTCCGCTACGCGCGGGGAATTGCGCCCGGAGAGCGACGTTGATTTCCTGGTGGACTTCCTCCCGGATGCGAGGCCTGGATTATTGGGCCTATCGGCCATGGCCTGCGAATTGTCCGGCCTGGTGGGCCGGCACGTCGATTTGGCGGTCAAGCCTGCCTTGAAGCCGCTCATCCGGTCGGAGGTGCTCGCCGAGGCTCAGCCGATCTATGCGGCGTGATTGAAGCGGTTTCAAGGACTTGAAAAGCTCTGAAATTTCGCGCGCGTGAGGGAAGTACTCACGGTCGGGTCTAATCTTCAGCGACAGTAATCCAGTACCGGACTGGGCGCGCAATTCCTGTAAATGCTCGTCTAGAACCGACGCGTTCTTGGCTGATTCTTCCATGCCGATTTCTAAATCGCTGCGCGGGCTGGCCGCTGCGACTTACTCCCCCTCCTCGCTGCCCACCTTCAGCACCGCCAAGAACGCCTCCTGCGGTATCTCCACGCGCCCCACGCGCTTCATCCGCATCTTGCCTTCCTTCTGCTTCTCCAGCAGCTTGCGCTTGCGGCTGATGTCGCCGCCGTAGCACTTGGCCAGCACGTTCTTGCGCATCGCCGGGATCGTCTCGCGCGAGATGATCTTGTTGCCAATCGCCGCCTGTAGCGCCACCTCGAACATCTGCCGCGGGATCAGCTTGCGCATGCGTTCGATCAGGATTTTGCCGCGCTCGTAAGCGAAATCGCGGTGAATGATCATGCACAGCGCGTCCACCGGATCGCCCGCCACCAGCACGTCCAGCTTCACCATCGGCGCGACCCGGTAGCCCGCCAGGTGATAGTCGAGCGAAGCATACCCGCGCGAGGAAGACTTCGGTCGCAAAAATCCAGCACGATCTCGTTCAATGGCATTTAAGCGTGAAAGCACAAAGTCCCGCCCGGTGGAGCGGGCAGGACTTTGTGCACTATCCGCTCCACCGGATGGTGACTTACCTAATCAGTATGAGGCATCCGCCGAAACGTCAAGGGCGGCTACCTGTGGAAAACTCCGGCCGGAAGGATTACGCGGAAATGCGCGCCATCATCGTGATTGAAAAAGAAGGCGGCGGCGTCCTTCCATTGATCGTATGGGCGCAGACGCATTCCGTCGTAGGCCATAAGGTCAATGGAATGATTTCGGGCCAGTTGAAACAGGCCGTTCATAGCATCTTGAGGGCTATCAGCGTACCGAGTTGCGAACTCGTAAATGTGGTAGTGAACGTCCGTGCCACGGTTGTGTATCCCGAGGTCGGACATGAACTTCGAAACGTTCATAAGAACCTTCTAGCTTAGGATTCTACCAAGACCATTGGTACGAAAGAGCGGCTGACCTCAAGAAGAATCGCCGCCTTTCCGCTCGACCCGATTGTTGGGTTAGCCGTCCCACCGCCCCCACAATACGGCGGTCGCGCTCAAGCTATAGCGCGGCAGCGGTATCCGCTATGCCCGAGGGGACATGAAAACTCTATGAAGAGGTATTACTTAAGCAGAATTCCTTCGTTCCCGGCGATGGATTCGAAAACTCGGTTGTGCCGGGGAACTGCGCCCAGCCGTCCTTCATCCATTCGAGCGCTTGCTGCAATATCTCGTCCGCCTTGCGCACAAGCGAGCCGAAGAAGCCGGGCCGCGATATCTTTATTTATACAGGACGTTTTACCGGCTGGCGTCGTCCATGCATCACCTCGATTTTGGCGGTATCGCTGTGCAATCGGACGGTAAGATGATGGCGGACATGGCCCCTTCCTGGGCATGTCTCGACGATGCCCTTGTGGCCACGGGTGCGCTCTTCGCTCGATCAATCATTACGATGAAATGGCAGGTCTCGGCTTCAAGGAGCGCATTGAAAGCGGCCCAGGCGCAGATTATGTCGCGGCGTGCGAGAGCCTTGGCTCGGCAGCAGAGTAGTTCCGGAAGCGGTGGCTTGGGCCCGCCGATGCCGCGCGCTTTTGGGGGCCGCGTTGCGATTGCAGGGTGGCAATAGCCGCAGTTAACGCAGGAAACCGTTGGGCCGAGGGTCGGCCTGCGGCCACAGTTCGCACGGGGAAACGGGCGGCATTTGCCCGTGGGCGGCCCGCGCCGCATAGTCCAACTGATAGAGTTATATTTGTAACAATGGCCCGCATACTCGACATGCACGAGAAGTGGATGGAAGCACCGGCGTACCGAAAAGCGTACGAAGCGCTCGATGAAGAGTTTGCGTTGGCTGCCGCGGCCACCGATGCGCGGAACCTTCAGGAACTTCAGAATGATCGTCGCCAGGAGTACGACCAATGACCCTAGCCACAGGCTGTTTACCGGATGCCGAGATCGGCGAGATCTGCCGCCGTTATCGCGTGAAGGAGCTATCGCTATTCGGTTCCGCTGCACGCGGGGAATTGCGCCCGGAGAGCGACGTTGATTTCCTGGTGGACTTCCTCCCGGATGCGAGGCCTGGGTTATTGGGCCTATCGGCCATGGCCCGCGAACTGTCCGGCCTGGTGGGCAGGCACGTCGACTTGGCGGTCAAGCCTGCCTTGAAGCCGCGCATCCGGTCGGAGGTGCTCGCCGAGGCTCAGCCGATCTATGCGGCGTGATTGCCAGAGGCTGCTCGACATCATCGATGCTCTGAACTGGGTACAAAGGCAGTGGAAGGACGAACGGAAGATCAGTTTGCTAGGTCTTAGACCGCCTGAAAAGGTTCTAATAGTGGTTCTGTATAAATTGAGCTGCGCGACCGGGCAGTAGTCCTGCCTGATTG
>Ga0302326_10003955_pt1 | contig 34626 bp, 31 predicted proteins | sample Palsa_T0_3_FD_202264 | JGI IMG/M metagenome (GOLD analysis project Ga0302326, IMG submission 202264) | Peat permafrost microbial communities from Stordalen Mire near Abisko, Sweden - Palsa_T0_3 | ecosystem: Environmental > Terrestrial > Soil > Palsa > Peat permafrost | place: Sweden: Abisko...
CAGATGTTCACTGTCGTCATCGCTTGACGAGTCGAACACCTCGTAACCGAACAATGTTTGGTAGAAAGCGGCATCGGCTCCCGGATCAGCTGCGATGAGTGAACTCCAGATCCACTCGCCTGGCGATGCCAGAAAGTCCGGCGGATCGCCACTGCTGGAGGCGAGAATGGCGAACACCGCGCCCTGTGGGTCTGCGAATACGGCCTGTCGCCCACGCTGGGGGTAGGCATGCGGCGCGGCGAGCACCTTACCGCCGCGCCCGACGATGAGCTGCTGTGTCGCATCGACATCAGTTACGGCCAGGAATGTGAGCCATGCGGGCTGCCGATGCTCTCCTGCCGGGGCCGCGCGCTGCACGAGGCCGCCCACGGGGCGGCCATTGAGCACAGCCACCGCGTAGTCTGTGGAGCGCGAATGAAACTCTTGGAAGGTCCAGCCGAATAGTCCGCCGTAGAAATGCTCGGCGGCGGCAAGGTTGGGGGTCACCAGATCCACCCATATTACTTTGCCGACATGATGCTCGTTCGTCGGCGGCTGCACGAGCGGCGGCAGCGCCGGCAATGCAGCCGGGGCCGCCGCGAGCGGCGCCACGGATGCAACCAGGAACAGAACCAGCAATAGGCGGGCTGGAAGCTTTCGGACCGGGTGCGCTCTTCGCAGCATTGATGGTATCTCCTGCCGTATAAACCGCTTTGACGCCTCAATGGTTCCGCATCCGCCTACGGTAATCTACATGCGCGCCTCGCGCGAGCCGCACACGGCGGTGGCCGCCGCCTCGGCGGCATCGACCCCGGCGGGGCGGCCGAGCGCCGCCTTGCTGCCAGGCGCCCCTCGGTAGCGGTCGAACCAGGCGAGGATCGCACTCGCCTTTGCCGCGGACTGCGAGGGACGTCCAGCAAGACCGCCATGCGAGGCGCCGGGAACCTTGACGAGCGCGGTGGGCACACGACGCAGCTGCAAGGCCTGGTAATACTGTTCCGCGTCGCTCGCCGGCGTGCGGAAGTCCTGATCGCCAACGACGACCAGCGTAGGTGTTGATACACATCCCACCAGCGACAGCGGCGAGTGTTTCCAATACGCGTCCGGGTCCTCCCAGGGCGCCTTGCCGAACCAGTACTTCGGCATGAAGGTGTATACGTCGGTCGTCAGCACCTCGCTCGTCCAATTGATGACAGGCTTCTGCGTGGCCGCCGCACGAAACCGATCGCTGCGGCCGACGATCCAGGCCGTCAGCACGCCGCCGCCCGAACCGCCGGTGACGAACAGGTTCTGCCCGTCCACGAAGCCGCGGGCGATCGCGGCATCCACAACGCTCATCAGATCATCGAAGTCGTGGCTCGGATAGTCATGGTGAATGAGATTGGCAAATGTCTCACCGTAGGAGGTCGAGCCGCGCGGGTTTGCATACACGACGACATAGCCTGCTGCGGCATAGAGTTGATCATCCGTGGAAAAGAGCGCTCCATAGGCCGCGAACGGCCCTCCATGGATTTCCAGGATCAGAGGATATTTTTTCGCAGGATCGAATTTTGGAGGCAGCACGAGCCAGGCATCAATCGGCCGGTGGTCAAAGGACGACTGCACCGCCAGCGGCTCAATCCTTCCCAGGGTTTTGTCTGCGAATAGGTCCTCGTTCAGTCTCGTCAGCTGCTTGCTGCGGCCGCGGTATGCGACGGACAGCTCCGCCGGGCGGTCCGCTGCGCCGCTCGTAAACGCAACGGCGCCGTTGGCTGCCGAAAATGTGCCGCCGGTATACGGTCGGTCGAGACCCGCACCCGCAAGCCCCTGCGCAATCGGTTCGATGTGCCCGTCGAGCCGCACGCGTGCGATCCTGCCAAGCGAGCGGTCGACATATTGGATATAAAGACTGCGGCCGTCGCCTGCCCAGACCGCCTTTTGAATTGAGCGATCAAGGCCGTCGGTGAGCGAGCGTGGATTGCCGCCGTCGCGATCCATGACGTAAAGATGCGCGTCCTGATAGCTCAGCAGATGATCATCGAAACCGAGATAGGCGATATGCGCGCCGTCCGGCGCCACCAGCGGCGCATTCTTCGGGCCGGCGCGATGCGTGAGCGCAGTGAGCGCGCCGTCGGCGACTGCCACCTGATACAGCTCCGTGTGCAGCGGCTCGAGCCGCCAATTTTCCGTGCGGTTTCCGCTCATGAAGATGAAGCGCCCGTCGGGACTCCAGGAAAGCGGGCCGGCCTCGTTGAATGCGCCGAAACTGAGCTGTCGCGGCGCGCCGCCCTCGGCGGATACCACGAACGCGTGGGTATATCCGGGCTTGAGGTAACCTGCGCCGTCAGCACGATAGGTGACGTCAGTGATGATGCCGAGCGGCGCCGCCCACTCCGCCCCTTCCGGTTTGGCAGGAGCGGTGCCTAGTTTTGCCTTCTCATCGGGCAGGAAATCGGTGAATGCGATGAAGCGCCCGTCCGGCGACCAGGTGAGCTCCTGCGGTGCATCGGTGAGCTCGGCGATGCGCGCCGTCTCGCCCGTCGCCATCCAGCGCACGAGAAGCTGCGGGCGCTCCTTGCCGGCATTTGACACGTACGCGAGCCGCTTGCCGTCGGGCGACCAGGCGAGCGCCGACTGCGTGCCAGGCGTGCTCACGAGCGGAGTCTGCGCGCCGGTGTTGATATCGACGAGCCAGATCGCCGAGCGGGTGCGGTCGCTCATCAAGTCGTAGCCCACGCGCACGTAGGCGACCGCTGCGCCATCGGGGCGTATCTGCGGCTCGTTTACCCACTGCAGTCCAAAAAGATCGCGCCCCTCGAAGAGGTGCGAGGGAGCATCAGCAGGTGCTGCGCGCGCGCCTGGGGCGGCCGCCAGCATTGCCAACACAATTTCCGCGGTCATCCGGCGCATGTTCCCCCCAGTTACGCACTCCGCCTGCCTGCGATCGTCCCTCGCGAGCGACGGCTAATTTAGTCCGCGCCTTACAACCGGCAGATCAATGAAGCTTGCGTGCAGCCCCTCAAACACCTTGATCGTGGCCTTCTGATAGTCGGCGGCCGTTGCGAAGAAGATGTTTTTCACGTACGTCTGCGGGTTGCGATCGTACAGGGGAAACCAACTCGACTGCACCTGCACCATGAGCCGGTGCCCAGGCAGGAAGACATGATTCGCCGTTGGCAGGCTGAACCGATACAGCTGTTTCTCGCCTGCGGGTATGGGCTTCGGCACATCGTACGCATCCCGATAGCGGCCGCGCAGGATGTCGGCGGAGATCATGAGCTGGTAGCCGCCCATCCCGGGATTGCGCCCATCTTCATCCGGATATACGTCGATGAGCTTGACGATGAAGTCGAGATCGGTCCCGCTCGTTGCGGCGATGAGATTGGCGATCGGCTCACCACTGATTTTCAGAGGCTCGCGCAATACCGCGGAGGTAAAGCTGATGACATCGGGGCGACCGGAGGCCTCGCGCTGATCGCTGACGAGCCAGGTCTGCCAGGCGATCTCGCCGCCGCTGCCGTCAATGTGGATGGGCCGCGGCAGGTATGGAACCGGCTTAGCCGGATCCGAAACATAGGACTCGAAGCTTGCGGATCTGGCAGCCGGAGTCGCAAAACTCAAAGCGCCGCCGGAGGTTAGAAAGAGCGGCACGCGCTCGATCCGGCAGCCGGCGGCGCAGCCCATGGGCCAGCCCGGCAGGGCGAGCCACTCGTTGGTGCCGGTCTCAAAGGCATTCACCGGGGCGATGCCGAGCGGCGGCGCGTCGTCTTTCAGAAAATGGTCGAGAAACGGCCGCAGCAGATGCAGCCGAAAGTACTGCGCAGTATCGCTGCCGAATTTGATCGCGCCGATAGCGCTGCCGTCGAGCCTTTGCTGGTGGTGAAACCAGGGGCCTGCCACCAGGAACACCTTTGTATTGTCCGGATCCTGGGGCTTGATGGCCTTGTAGACGGCGATGTTGCCGTAGATGTCCTCCTGATCCCAGAGGCTGTGCACCAGCATCACAGGCACCGACAGCTTCTGCGCGGCGAGCAGTTTGTCGATGGCCTGTCCCTGCCAAAAAGCATCGTAGGCGGGATGAGCAAAGAGCTTGGCAACGAAACCGACCTGCTCCAGGCCGTGCAGGCGTGCCATTTCGCCTGCGGAGCCCGCCGCAAGCCAGGTGTCGTAGTCGTCGAAATGGTCGGACCACCATTTCACACTGCTCTCGCGCGTGGCCTCCTGGTCGTTCGCGTATTTCAGGCTGTCGACCCGAAATGCCCCCTTGTGGAACCAGTCATCGCCCATCCAGCCGTCCACCATGGCATTGATGGGCACAGCGGCGCGCAGGGCTGGATGCGGATGGAATAGCGCCATAAGGGATGTGAAACCGTCGTACGAGATGCCGAGGATCCCTACCTTGCCATTTGATTCCGGCGTGTTGTGCACAAGCCACTCGATCGTGTCGTAGGTATCCGTTGAATGATCGACCTCGGTGGCATTCAAAGGGCCTCTGAGCGGCCGGGTCATGACGTAATCACCTTCGGATTTGTACTTGCCGCGCACATCCTGCAAGACGCGTATGTAGCCACCATGCACCACGGCATCATCGGCAACGTCTGTGCTGTCAATGACGTCGGCGAGGTGGGCGCTCGGATTTAGCGCGATTCGCGATTCGGCGCCATAGGGCGTGCGGGTGAGCAGAATGGGTGCGCGTTGCGCGCCGCGCGGAATGAGGATGAGCGTATAGAGTCTGACGCCGTCACGCATCCGGATCATGGCTTCGCGCCTGACGTAGTCGAATGAAGCATCGTGCGGCGTGAATACCTGCGGCATCTCACTGACGAGCGGATCGGCGCCCGCCTGCGCGCTCGGCGCGGCCGGCACGTTGAACGCGATGCTGCAGATCAAAGCTAGTGCGCAGCTGCGCCGGATTGGCGTCGACATCATGGTTCTTCTGGAGGGCCGCTTGCGGGGATGGAATCGTGCGTTAAGTTCGACTGGCGTTCAAGAGCGCCCGCGCCGCCATTTCGCGCCCGGTTCGATAGAAGATCTGAGGTATATTTCGGCTGCGCTGACGCACCGGCGGATTTGTCGCGCATGGCGCGAAAGCCAGGGGGCCAGACGCGAGCTTGGCGCCGCAACCTGCCCCCTCGCCCACCCACAGCCGCGCGCCAAGCCCGCGCGGATCTTTCGCGTACCCGCAAATCGCCGCTGAACCCTGCGCTCCCCGCGGATTATGACGCCTGTGCACCGCGCGCAATGCAGCTTTATGCGAATCGCCGAGGCGCGGCCCGCGTCCGTGTTACCGTATCGGCAGTTCCTCGTGGAGAAGGTCATGACGCAAGACAGACGGATGAGTGATTTCGGCGCTTCGGGGGTACCGATCGGCGCGGAGACGATCGCCGACTACCGTGCACGCATCGCTCATCAGCAGGCTGAAGCTGCACGGCGCAGACAGGAAGAACTCGAGGAGCAATCCTCCACGTTGAAGACCCCCGATACCCGCATCCGCATCTGGGAGCGGCTGCATGAGGTTGGATTGCCTCGGGATCCGGCGCATAGGCTGGTAGGTATCATTGCAGCCAACACGGGCCTCACGGTGGAAGAAGTCCGCGATGAGCAGCGCTTACGCGCAAGCGGGGCTCCGGCCGTCGCTGCACCCACGGAATGATGCCGCGCCAAGAAGCAAGACGCAGCGCCGCCCGCAGGTAATCGAGCCGCGAGCGCTGCTCGAGGGCGCGCCGATCGCGCGTGCACGAGCCATCTAGTATTTCTGATCCGACGTCGAGTTTGCCGAGCCGGGAGCCGCGAGGACCTAGCTGCTCGCCGCGGCTTGCGCTTCGCGCTGGCGCCGCGCCGAGTAAGCGCGCACGTGTGTGCAGGCAAGGCGCAGCAGCGAATGCTTGCCAACCTCTGGGTCGGCACGCCGCAAAAGATCACCCAGGATGTGCTCGCCCTCGATCGGCCCGCCGCGTTCGATGTCTTTGAACATGGACGCCGTAATCGCTGACCCGGCAGCCGTCAGCACTTTCAAGCTTTGGCGCAAGGAGTCCGGACGCGGCGCATAGCCCCGGTATTCATGCCATCGTCCTCACGGGTTCTATCCCTGCCTTGCGCCGAGCGGGATGCTCGGCTCGGCGGAACCCGCGAGGACGAAAGCTCGTTCCCGCCACGGACACCGATACCTCGGCGCGACACTGGGTGTTTCGGGGCTTCCCGATCGCGCTATCCACCACGATGGCGACGGACCCATTGTCTTACACGCTGCCCATTGACGTCGTAAAGTCCGTAGCAACTTTGCGCACGAACCGGAGCGGCTGGTGTTTCTGTCGATGCCCTCTCAACACGAGATCGCGCAGATGGATAGAGCCATATTCGCGTCATTTACAGAGGTTTTGCACATTGCGCCGAGGTATAAAATCGGGTAGCGCCGCGAACCGTCGGATATTCACACGCCGCCGTACTCGTGACCGAGAGGGCCTGAGATATATCCTTCACTTTCGCTCGCGCTCCTGCTCCATGCGATTACGCAAGTCGCAGGCGGCTCGCAACGTCGTGTTGCTCGATTGCGAGCCGCGATCGCCGCGCACTCATCGAGAAGCGCCGTTGCGAGATCCGCGCCTCCTGCTGCCACGATCTCGCCGATTGCGGCGCGCATCAGGGGCTCCCCTGGTGATCATGTTGCCGGAGGTTGACAACTTCGCCAATCCCGCCGGCGTCAAGGGACTCGGCGAGATTGGCGATGTGGGTACGAACGCGGCGGTTGCAAGCGCATTCGCACACCGCCGATCCGCCTCGAACACCTGCTCGATTGAATGCTCGGGGGTCAGCGGGCCGGCCGCCGCGCGTCGCTCAGGCACGCGGTAAATTCGGCGCCGAACAGAAATATCTGCGCTGAATAATAAAGCCATAGCAGCAAAGCGACGAAGGAGGCTGCAGCACCAAACACCGAGGGCTCGATGGACATGCCCAGATACAAGCCTATCGCCCAACGCCCTATATGGAAGAGGAGCGCCGTGATGAGGGCGCCGTAGAGCACCGCCTTCCAGGTTAGGCGCCGCTTGGGCATGTACTGGTAGATGAGCGCGACGACGAGCGTGCTCATGCCGAGCGATACCAGTAGATTGAGCGCCTCGGTCAGCACCAGGAAGCCAGCGTAGCGCTGCGCAATGAAACCGTGCAGGGAGCTCAGCGCGGTGGTGATCGACAGCGACACGAGCAGCAGAAAACCCAGCGCCAGAATGACGCCGAGCGACATCAAGCGCGTGCGCACGAAGCCGCGCCAGCCACGCGCTGCCAGTGTCTCAATTCCCCACATCTGCTCGAGCGCAAGCTCGAGAACCGCAAACACCGTTGTCGCACCGACCAAGAGGGTCACGACGCTGATGATGGTTGCGAGCGAGCCTTGTTGAGTTTGCGAGCTGCGTACTGCCGTCAACACGATTTGCGCGCTGCCCGCTCCGAGGAGCGTCGACAGCTGCGTTGCGACATACCCGTACGCGGCCTGCGTGCCAACGATCCGACCCACGATGGCGAGCAGGATGACGAGTAGCGGAGCCAATGAGAACGCGCAATAGAACGCAAGCGCCGCGCCGATAGTCGCCGCCTGATCGTTCGACCAGTTTAGCGCCGCCTGCTTGAGCAGCTGCCAAAGGCGTCGCGCAGGGAGCATCTAGTGCTCGGCGGTCCCCGGGAAAACCCCGGCCCACCGCTGCCTTACGTTCGCATCGACGATGGAAATGCCGTTGATGCGGTCGCCGGGAAAACCAAGACTTCGCTTGACGCCCGAGGCGCGCAAGCGCTGCGGCAAGAAATCGGCAACCGGTTGAGCCATGGATTTCGCCTAGCGAGCATGCTAACTGCATGGAGGACCGCAAAAATTATACCCGCTCGCGCGTGCGCGGCATATTTATTGCTCCTTTCTCGAGCGTTAGCGGGAGCCTCTCATGCCTCATATGAAATCAAATCTGGTAACGGCAGCCATAATGACCACAGCGCTGTGGAGCGTTGCGGCCTACGGCCAGGACCCAAGCCCGGCGGACTTCGTTACACAGGCAACCCTTGCGGGTACGACTGAGGTGCTTGCCGCCCGCACTGCGCTCAAGAACTCGCAGTCGGCAGATGTGCATGCATTTGCCCAGCAGATGATCAAGGATCACAGCAGGGCCAATATGCGCCTCGCATCGATTGCCAAGAGCAAGGGGCTGCCCGTGCCCGTGCACCTCGATGCCAAACACCGCGCGGCCCTCGACTCGCTGCGCGCTCAAACCGGTGCCGCATTCGATGCGGCCTACGCAGAACAGATGGTGGCGGATCACGCGGAAGCGGTGGCGCTCTTTAAGAGCGAAGCCGCTGCGCAAGGGGATGCGGATTTGAGTGCTTTCGCGCAAAAGACCCTGCCAACCCTCGAGCACCATAAGAGCATGGCCGATGCGCTAGCCGCGCAGCACGGCGCTGCCTCCCCTTCAGGGAATACCGCGCGGGCGGCGTCAGAATGTAACGCGTGCCGCGGCGATGAAGCTGCGGCTGATTTCCTCGCCGCCGTCGGCTACGGGTAATTCGATATGGCGCGCCTGCGTCAGATTGAAGCCGCTCACGGAAAGATCGAGCGTACGCGACACGCGCCAATCGAGGCGTGCGGTCAAATCGTAGTACCCCGGAGCGCTTGGGTCCGGGAGGGCGGACACGTGTTGCAAGGATGCATCGAAGGTCACGGAATGTCCGAGATTCATGGACGAGCGCAATTGCGCTTGCGTGCTCGGATCGTCGCCCGCCTGCGCAAGACCCAGGATTCCGCTCGCGCCGGGGCTGAACCGCAAATCCTTATGCAGCCATTTGACACCGGGTGACAGACGCCACCAATCGGTGAGCTGCACGTTCGCCCACGCCTCGACACCGTAGGTGTCACCCGCCATCCCGTTGCCCCATTCGAGCGGCGCCACTGTCCCCGGCTCGATAGTGCGCAGATCATCGTAGACATTGTAAAAACTCGACACAGACAGGGAAACGGTTGCGGTCGGCTGCGCGCGATAGCCGATCTCATAAGCGGTCAGTTTTTCTGGCTCGAACTGCGGATTACCCGTCAAGAATACTTGCCCCATCAATTTTTCGACCACATCGTCATCAAATGGCGTGGGCGAGCGGATTGACCTTGAGACCGCGGCCCAAACGAGGGCCTTCGCCCCAACACCCCATGAAACCCTGACGTCCGGCAAAGGCGTCCAGCCCGAATAGGGGTCGTCCTCAAGCTTCAGGCCGACCGTGAGCTTAACCGCACGGCCAAGCGAAAATGTATCCTGCGCAAACACATCGCCGAGCGTCAGCGCGCGTGCCGGAGGTATGAACAGTAGCGCTCCTGCATTCGTGATGCTGTAGCTGTTGACGCGCTCGCCCGCTCCCCATATGAGTTGCTGATACGGCCCTGCAGATACGGCGTCCTGGATTTCGACATCGTAGGTGTGCAGCACGAAGGCATCCCCGCCGATCGGTGCGCGCCGTTGTGTCTGATCGACATAGGCCTGCACCTGCAGCTGGGATTGCTCGGTCGTATGTTGCCAGCGTGTGAGGACGTTAGCCCCGCCGATGGCCACATCGTCGGCGTCCAGTTGATTCTCCGTGGCGCGGTAGGCGTCGCCCTGCAGCGTCAGCGCATCTGCACCGCGAGCCCAGTCGATGCGAAAACCGCCCTGGGTCTTGGTCCAGGCGTCATGAGCGCTCATGCCATCGGGCAATTCCAGGGCGCTGTCGTCGCTCACCTTGGTGTAGATGCGATACTGGGTCGCATCGTTCAACTGCCCCCCGTAGCGGGCGTTGACATTCTTTTCAAGATTGCCGCCCGCCGCGACGAGCAAAGCGCCCTGGGTATCCGCGGCCGCTCGCGTAATGATGTTGATCACGCCGTTCATGGCATTCGCGCCCCAAAGAGTGGCGCCCGGGCCGCTGATCACTTCGATGCGCGCCACGTCGTCCAGCAGCACATCTTGTGCGTCCCAGTAAACACCGGAGAAAAGCGGCGTATACACGCTGCGACCGTCAATCAGCACCAGGAGCTTGTTCGCAAAGTTCTGCGCCATCGGGTCACCGCTGAAGCCGCGCGCCGTCACGACATAATTGTTGGCGCTCGTCTGGGTGACCTGCAGGTTAGGAGCGAGGCGCAGCGCTTCAGGAATGCTCTGCGCTCCGGAGCGCACGATGTCGTCGTGCGAAATAACATAGATCGCCGCGGGCGCCTCGCTCAACGGCTGGGTCGATTTCGAAGCGGAAGTGACCTCGACATTCGCCAATTCCTCAAGCGACAGGCGCTTGAGCTGCTCATCCGCCCCGGAATCGGCCATCGCGGCGACAAGCTGTGCACTTGCCGCCAGCAGCGCAACGGCTGCAGACAGGACTTTGACAGCGCGCCAGCTGCGGCTCATGAGTGACTCGCGTTGCCGCGCGCTTCCGTGCGCGCACCCGCGGCGCCGCGCGGGTCGTTGTGTGCCAGCGCCGCGCGCAACGCGCAGGCGGGCGTCAAACCGAAGGCCAACGTCTGCCAGCATGAGATGTCGGCGCGCGGTCGAGCGCCCTCCACGTAGGCCGCCACCGACAGCAGTCCAGAATTGATTTTGAGCCCGCTGCGCTCGGCCGCAGTGAGGGAGATTTCGAAGCGGACATGACGCTCGAGCTCTACGAAGTTCACAACGCTGCCGTGCGCCAAGCCGCCCGCCTCGTCAGTCACGATGAGAATCGGACGGCCGACCGCGGCTGCCAAGAGTGCACGTGCGCTCTGCGACGCACGCGAGGGCACATACAGGATCTGGGCGTGCTCCAATTCCGAGACGGCGGACACCTTGCGGATCGCGACGCGCCGGTTCTGCAGTGTTCGTCCCGGGAGGAGGTGCTCAAGCTCGTTGTACACGCCGTCGTCGGCGGCGACGGCAATGGTGAACGGTGCGTCATCGGATAGACCCGCAGGCCACTCGACGTAGCTTGCGAACCGATATAGAAATTCAGCCTTGACGGCGTCAGCCGAGAAGGCCTCAGCCGCTTGCACCGGCACGAATGCGCCAAGACCCATAACGATCGCGCCCAGCACGGCGAGCGTTCCGGGATGAACCCGTGGCGAGCTCGTGCACGGCGCGGCCGTCGCCGCCGCAGCAGCAGCGACCACCGATCCGAATTTGGGCACCTACCATCACTCCCGCAACCCCAGTCGACCACAGAGGTTAAATAGCCTCGCGCGCCGCCGGGACACTTGCTAACTTGTCGTTATGGACACGGCCGCGAGGCAGTGGAGCGCATTTTCGAAGCGAGTGCAAGAGATGTACGCGGGGATTCAGGCAGCCCGGCGGGAGCAAGGTGGCAAGCAAGCGGCGCGAGAACACTGACGGCGAAGGACGATTGCGCAACGGAGTCGCCGTTCGGGCAGCTCTCGCGGCCGGCCGTCATGCGCCCCGCTCGGTGAGCCGCAAGCTCATGCTGGTGGTACTGTTGACGACGGCGATCGCGCTACTCGTCGCTGGGACCGCTCTCGTATTTCATGATTTGCGCGAGAATCGCCAATCGTGGGCCCACGATCTTGCGACCGAGGGAAGCATCCTCGCGCTGTCGACGGCACCTGCTCTCGCGTTTGATGACCGCCAGTCTGCGGAGCAGAATCTGGCGGCGCTGCAGGCACGGCCCTCGGTGCGCGCCGCCGCGTTGTACACGCCCGATGGACGGCTCTACGCCAGATACACGCAGCGCGGGGAGCTGCCGGCCCCAGCGTCGACTCCCACGCAGAGCAGCGGCGTGCGCATCGACGGCGAGCGCGTAGAACTCCTGCAAACCGTCATTCAAGGCGGCGAAAATCTCGGTACCATCTATCTGCGGGCGCGCTACGACGTCAGAGGCCGGGTAAAAGCCTACATGGGCATCTTGGCCGTCGTGATGTGTATCAGCCTCGCCGTGGCGCTGCTCCTGTCGAGCTGGCTGCAGAGCGCGATCACCGCCCCCATGGAATCGATGGCCAATGTGGCGCGGCAGATCGTCGACCGGCGCGACTATGCGCTGCGCGCGAAAAAGACCACCGAGGATGAAATCGGAGTCGTCGTCGACGCATTTAACAACATGCTCGACGAGGTCCAATCACGTGCAAGCGCTCTCGAGCAGGCCAATACGGCTTTGCAGGAGGAGGTGCAGGTGCGCCTTGGCGCAGAGGCCGCGCTCGCGCGCGCCAGCGTGCGACTGCAAAGCATGATGGGAGCGGCGGAAATTGGCGGCTGGGTCTGGGACCTGCGCACCAACGAGGTGACGGTCGATCGCAACTTTGCCGTGCTCTACGGGCGCGTGGACGAGAATGAACTGCACGGCGACCCTTCTGTCCATCGGCGCCAGATCCACCCCGATGATCTGCAGGCCGTGCTGGCCGCGGACGAAATCGCAAAGCAGACCGGCATACTCAACTCGGTCGAATACCGGATCATGCGGCCCGACGGCACGGTGCGCTGGGTCACGAGCCGCGGCAAGGCCCAGCTCGATGACGCCGGCAGGCCGATCCTGCTGCCCGGCCTGCTGATCGATATCACCGGGCGCAAGCTTGCGGAGCAGGCGCTGCGCGACAGTGAAAAATTGTATCGTGCGGTCGGTGAGTCAATTGACTACGGCGTGTGGGTTTGCGACGCCGCCGGCCGCAACATTTATGCGAGCGATTCATTCCTGCGCCTGACGGGGATCACGCAAAAGGAATGCAGCGAATTGGGCTGGGCCATTGCGCTGCACCCGGATGACGCCCAGGCCACCATCGTCGCGTGGAACGAATGTGTGCAAGCTGGCGCGCCCTGGTATCGCGAACACCGCATCCGCGGTGCCGACGGGCGCTATCATCCGATTCTCGCGCAGGGTGTCCCCATTCGCGATGACCGCGGGAACATCACCGGTTGGGCGGGAATCAACCTGGATATCAGCCGCCTGAAGCACACCGAGGAGGCTCTGCGCGAGGCCGATCGCCGCAAAGACGAGTTCCTCGCCACGCTGGCGCACGAACTACGCAATCCCCTCGCTCCGATCCGGCATGCCGTGCGCATTCTCGATGCGCCCGCGGCTGACGCTGCGCAGCGGCGCTGGGGGCGCGAAGTCATCGCGCGCCAGGTGCGGCATATGGCATGGCTGCTCGATGACCTTCTGGATGTATCGCGTATCACACGCGGGCAGCTGGACCTGAAGAAAGACTACGTTGAACTGCGTTCCATCGTCGAAATGGCGATTGAGACGGCGCGACCGCTCATCGAGGCGAAACGCCATTCAATGACGGTCAATATGCCCTCCGGCGCGGTCAAACTCGAAGCCGACCCACTGCGGCTGTCGCAGGTGATCTCCAATCTTCTCACCAACGCCGCCAAATACACCGACGCCGGCGGCCAGATCACGCTGACGGCTGCGCTCGCGGGCGACGAGCTGCTCCTCAGCGTCAAGGACAGCGGAATTGGCCTAAGCTCGAGCACCATACCCGGCCTCTTTACCATGTTTTCGCAAGTGAATTCGGCGATCGATCGGGCCGAAGGCGGCCTGGGTATCGGCCTTGCGCTGGTGAAGGGACTCGTCGCGCTGCACGGCGGCGAGGTATCGGCAACCAGCGAGGGCCTCGGTCGCGGCAGCGAGTTCCTGGTGCGTCTGCCTGGCATCGTCGCCGAGGTTCAAAGCGAGGCGGCAGCCGCAGCGAACCAGCCTGCGGGCGTCCCAGGCGGCCGAGCGCGTGGCAGAGTGTTAGTGGCCGACGACAATCGCGACGCTGCCACCACGCTCGCCGCGGTGCTCGAAATGTTTGGTTACGCAGTTGCAACAGCGTATTCAGGGGCGGAGGCACTCGAGGTCGGCGCCCGCACGAGGCCACAGGCAGTATTGCTCGACATCGGAATGCCGGGCATGAGCGGCTATGAAACCGCGCGCCGCATTCGACTCGAGGCCTGGGGCCGCCGAACAATACTCATAGCGGTGACGGGCTGGGGCCAGGATGACGATAAGCGCAAAGCACAGGTCGCCGGTTTTGATCATCACCTCACCAAACCGGTTGACTCCGACGATCTTGATCGTTTGCTCGCCGCTTCTCTCGCTGCAGCATCGACGGTGGCAGAAGCTTCCGCGCACACCGCTGTGCGCGAGGAGCGCTCCGACTCGTCCGCTTTGGGAGAGCTGCATGCGCCCAGGCGAACGTAGCATCCACGCTGTGCTATCAGTGAGGTACGGGCCGCGGCGCCACCGTCGCTGATGGCGCATCGACAGGCACCCCGGCCTCTTTGGCGTCCGCGAGCAATGCCACACAATCCGCATCCTTTACGAGGCCTGGATCGATGAACGCCAGTACCGCCGCAAGGGGAGTCGCCACTGCGCTCAAGGCGACCGCCACCGCAGTTTGCTTGGCCACGTGACCGGCCTCGAGACCCACCGACGGCTTCAACAGCGTGCCGTGAATGATGATCGGTGACTTCAGCGTCAAGAAACGCACCCTCTTCGGCTCGCCGTCCAGCGCGAGATCAAGTCTTTCGGTGCGCAGATCGATCGAGCCCTTGCCGATGATCCGCACGGTCTGGGTATCGATGACGATATTCTGCGCCGTCAGTACCCCGTCGCGAGCATTGAAATTGGCGATGCCGCAGCGAATGGGAGACTTTTGCTGATTCTTTGTCAACAAGAGCCCGAGTCCGCGGGCGATGTTGATGCCTGTCAATTCGGCAAACGCGGAGCGGATTTCTCCATGCGGTACCGCCGTCGTGACGGTGCCGTTGGCGCTTGCAGCCACCGCGTGAACCGAGCGGCCGCGACCGCGGACTGTGAAGCGGCCGAGCAGTAATCCATTTAGGGGCGGCTCGCCCTTGCCCGCATGAAACTGCGAGAGGTCTATGGCGCTCAGTCGCCCGTCGAGCGCCACATCGGGCACGTCTCGCGTCGCATCGATGCGCAAGCGGCCCGCCACCTGGCCTTGGGGAAGGACAAAAGATAGCGGATCGATCGTCATGACGCCATGATCTAGCCGCAGCCGCCAGGCAACGTCTTTGAACGGCACCTTTTGTGCATTCACCGATTGCGCGCGATAGCGCACGTCCGCGTCCATGCCGCGAACGCGCTGCAGGTCAAGCTGCGCATCCGGCAGCAACAGCGTGCTTGCGGGCACCGCCTTGTTTGCTTTTGTGGCGACAGCATCGCTCAAACGCCCCGAGTGTTCATTGCGCGGCGCGGCGCCCAAAGCGGGCCCTAGATCGGAAATGTCGAGCGACCGCGAGGTCAGGTCGGCAGTCATCACCGCACGTGCTGCGCCGGTTTCGATCGTCATGGTGCCGTTAATGTCACTGTTGCCGAGCATACCGGCAAGCGCGCTGATGCTGATGCGCGTGCCCTGCGTTTGCAGCTGGCCGGAGACGGTGTACGCAGGCGTGTTGGGCAGGGTCAGGCCCGTAAGATAGTAGACGTCCGCAAGGTCAGAACCAGAGGCTGAGAACGTCGCCGCAAGCGAACCCACGTCAAAAGGTTTCGTGAAGCGCGCCTGAAACTTCAAACGCGTGCCGCCCGCATGAATGTCCGCCGTGAAGCTGTAGGGCCGCCCGCGCTCCGCCGTCGCAAGCGCGTCGCCGTTGGCCCCTAGCCTGAAAGGCGCGCCGTTGATCTGCCCCGCGCCATCGAGGCGCAACGCCTGCGCAGGATCGCCGCCGCTCTGATTCGCGGCTAACGTGGCGTTGAAACGCAGCTTCCGGATGGCGTCGGCGACTTCAAATTGTGCGCGATTCAGCCTGAAGCTACGAATGACCGGCAGGTCGGGCGCCGCGCTCGGTGCCGGACGGTTGTTGGGGGTGCCGAAACGCCAGTTGGCACGATCAGCCGCGTCCCGTTGAAGTGAGAGTTGCAGGTCCTGGATGTCCAAGCGCGGGATTACAATCTGTGCTTTCAAGAGCGCCGGCAGCGCGAGCGAAACCTCGAGCCGGCCGATGCGCGCCATATCGCTCCCGGCTGCCCAGTCGGGATTGCCGACTCGCAGCGCGTTGACGACTGCATACGGCGTAAATGACAGCAGGTGCAGCTCGAGCCTGCCGTCAATGTGGATTGAACGCCCCGCATGCGCCGCAGCCAAGCGCGCGATTGGGCCTCGCAGGGCGTTGGCGTTCCACTGCAGCAGCACCGCGCAGCCGAGCAGCAGCAAAACCAGAATTCCCAGCGCTATGGCGCTGCGCTTGAGCACGGCGCGGGCGCGGAGTGAAATTGCCATGCGCCTAAACGCACAACCATGATCTTTGTTTCGAAAGCGCCGCGCCCAGTGCCAAGGCGTGCTCGAAAGAGCGCCAACGAAGTAGCGCAGCCAGCGTCGACTTGGCGGGTGCCTCGTCGCTGGGCACAGGCGTCGCACGGCTGCGAGTTAATTTTGTCTCCTGTGAGCAGGATCCTACGTCCGAATGAGGATCCATCCGGCAGCTATGAGCTACATCGCAGGCGAAGCTTACGTCGGTGCGTAGCCGTCCAACTCGCGCACAATTGCAAATTGGCGGCCGCCACGAGGCAAGCGAATCAGCGTGTTCAGATCGATTGGCAAACAGACTGCGACGCGATGTGCAGCGCGCCTACGATGCGCTGCGCTCGGACGTCCGGGGGTATAGGTATGGCGATCGCAACCGACATCTACCAGGTACAGGCCGCGGGGCAGGCAAGCGACGAAGCAGACGCGCTAGCGCCGTCCGCGCTACGAACGCACGCCAATCAAATTGAAAGCCACACTTTGACAGCGTCAAATTCTGCCGAGGTGCGGCACGCCTTGATTGCGGAAGCGGCACACCGTAATGCGCAGACGCGCGGATTTGCCGCCGGCGAGGAGTGGCAGGACTGGTTTGCTGCGGAGCGCGAAGTTGACGGGCTCCTCGACCCAGACCGCTAGGGCAACCCTGGTGCGACTTAGGTAGTGGTCGCTGCATACATACATCTCACCAATTGACTGTAAGGAATTCATATGGCAACGCGTTACAGCAAAAAGGCTGCGAGCAAGGTAAAGCGGGCGATGCACGAGCGTAAGGCCGGAACCCTGCGCAGCGGCGGCTCCGGCCGCAGAGTGACAAGCCGCAAGCAGGCAATCGCCATCGGGCTTTCCGAGGCGCGCAAGGCAGGGGCTAAAGTGCCGAAGAAGAAGCGCTAACACCGCGGGCGGCTGAAGCCTGCCGCGGCGCCACTCGCCAACACTTGTTTAGGTGTCTGATCAAAGCGCCCGCGCACCTTCCGGTGCGGCAGCAGGTGGCGTGATACATTCGGCCTCTCCCGAGAGCGCATGTATTCGCAGGGTCGAAGGGGGACCCGGCCCATGATTCCTACGGAGCCGATCGGAAGCATTCCACGCCCTGCCGCGCTCATTGAGGCTGTCAATGCCGTGGGCGACGGAACCGATCCTAGCCTCGATCCGCTCTACGATGACGCGGTCCGCGAAACGATCCAGCAGTTCGAAGCGACCGGTTCGCCGGTCATTACCGACGGCGAACAGCGCAAATATCACAATTTCTGGACGTACAGTGTTCACGGACTTGCGAACACGGCTCCCGATGGTTTCAGAATCCCCTTCGCCGCAGGTCACACCCGACGCATGCCGCGGCTGACGGCCGGCCCCTTTCGCTACAAGCGCTACGCGGACGCGTATCTCGACGGCGCTCTGGGCTGTGCGCACGTTCCACTCAAGCAGGCGGTGATATCGCCGTCGGCACTTAGTCTGCTGTATCCACCGGGCGGGATTGCCGGCTATGACCGCGCGGAATTCATTGATGATCTTTTACGCGAACACGAGACCGAAGTGCGCCGCTGTCTGCAAAAAGGGGCTTACAAGGTGCAAATTGACTTCACCGAGGCGCGCTTGGCGGTCAAGCTCGATCCGTCGGGAAACCTGCTGCACAGTTTCATAGATCTCAATAATCTGGCGCTCTCACGCTTCTCGTCGAAGGATCGCCAACGCCTGGGCGTACACACCTGCCCCGGTGGCGATCGCGATTCAACCCACAGCGCGGATGTCGACTATGCGGACCTCCTGCCGAGCCTCTTCGAGCTGAAAGTCGGCAATTTCTACATAGCTCTGGCGGGAGAAGCCGATCGGGTGCGTGTCCTTGGGATTATCCGCGCCCATATGAAGCCGGAGCACCGCGTGTTCGTCGGCGTGACCTCCCCCATCAATCCGCGCATCGAATCCGCCGAGGAAGTACGCGATCGAATCGTGGAGGCTGCCGAGTACATTCCGCTTGCCCAGCTCGGCGCCACTGACGACTGCGGCTTCGCCCCATTCAGTGACGACACGTCGACGAGTCGCGACGTCGCCTTCGCCAAAATCCGCGCGCGCGTCGCCGGCGCCGAACTTGCGGGAAAGCTTCTCGGAGCGAATTAATGGCGGACGACGACGCCGAGGACGAGGAGCTGCGCGCCGTTGCGCTCAAGAACGCGGACAGCATTCTCAGCGCGCGGCGGCGCGCCGAACGCGAGCTGCTCGCGGCCAATGAGGCGCTCGAGCAGAAGACCCAGGAACTGCAGGAACAGCGCGAGTGGTTTCAAGTCTCGCTGTCGAGCATCGGCGACGCCGTGATCACGACCGACGTCGACGGCATGATCACGTTTTTGAACCCCGTGGCTGAACGCATGACTGCGTGGAGCTCGGCGGAGGCGACCGGGCAGCCTATCGAGCGGGTGTTCCAGATTATCAACGAGCGCACGCGTGCGCCTGCGCTAAATCCGGTGCTGGTTGTCCTGCGCGACGGCAACGTCGTGGGGCTTGCCAACCACACGGCGCTCATCAGCAAGGACGGCAGGCAAACGGCCATCGATGACACCGCCGCGCCGATTCGCGATGCTCAAGGCCGCCTATTAGGCGCCGTCATGGTCTTCCACGACGTGACGGTACGGCGACGGGCGGAAGCTGCGCTGCGCGAAGAAACCCGGATTCTGGAGCTCCTGAACGAAGCCGGGGTCGGCATTGCCGCCGAGCTTGATCTGCAGAGGCTATTGCAGAGACTGACTGACGCAGCAGCGAACCTAAGCGGCGCTGCCTTCGTCGCATTTTGCTACGACGAAACTCATGAAGCTGCCGAGGCGGTGAATCTCTACGCACCGTCTGCAATAGCGCGTGACGCATTCGCGCAATTGGGCCTGCCGGGCGGCACGAAGGTATCCTCTCTCACCTCTCTCGGGAAGCGCGTGCTGCGCATTGCCGACATCACGCGGGAACCTCGGTACACGCCTGGAACGCCGCAGGCGCAGCGGCTGATCCGCAGTTATCTTGCAGTGACTGTGGCGTCGCGCTCGGGCGACGTCATCGGCGCTCTCTTCTTCGGTCACGGCGAACCGGACATGTTTTCCGAGCGCACCGAGCGCTTGGTTTTGGGGGTCGCCGCCCAGGCGGGGGTTGCCATCGATAACGCGCGCCTCTACGAGGCTGCACAGGCGCAGATCCTGCGCCGCGAACAGGCGGAAGCTGCGTTGCGCGAGATCGACCGGCGCAAGGACGAGTTCCTCGCGACCCTCGCGCATGAGCTGCGCAATCCGCTGGCGCCGATTCGCCAGGCAGCGTTGATCTCCAACATGCCGAGCGCAACCGAGGCCCAGAAGCGCTGGAGTCACGACGTAATTACGCGCCAAGTACAGCACATGTCGCTCCTGCTTGATGATCTATTGGATGTCTCGCGCATCACCCGCGGCACGCTGCAACTGCGCAAACAGGCAACCGAGCTTGCTGCTGTGGTCGAGGCGGGAGTGGAGATGGCGCGCCCCACTCTCGATGCGAAGCGCCACCGCCTGTCGATCGATATTCCGCAGGAGCGCGCCTATCTGAACGTCGATCCGTTACGAATTGCTCAAGTGCTGTCGAATTTGCTGACGAACGCTGCGAAATACACCGACCCTGAGGGAGACATCCGCGTGCTCGCGCGTTGCAGTGCCGACAGCGTGAGCATCCAGGTCATTGACAACGGTATCGGCATTGCCCCGGAAGCCCTGCCGCGAATCTTTCGGATGTTCTCGCAGGTGGAAGCGACTCCGGACCGCTCGGACGGCGGCCTTGGGATTGGACTTGCGCTTGCGCGGGGCCTCGTCGAACTGCACGGCGGCCACATCGAGGCCAAGAGCGGCGGGCTCGGCCAGGGATGCGAATTTACGGTGCACCTGCCAGTGGGTACGGTTGGTATTGCGAGTCAGCCGGAATCCGGCAGCCGCCCTGATGAGAAGAGGTCCGTCCGCCGCCGAATCCTCATCGCCGACGACAATCATGATTCTGCGCAGAGCCTCGCCATGCTGCTGCGCATGGAAGGCCATGACGTCGTCGTCGCACACGATGGACGGGAAGCACTGGCAGCCGTTGCGCGCTGCAATCCCGAGTTCGTACTCCTTGATATCGGGATGCCGGGGCTTAACGGGTATGAGGTCGCGCAGAAGATTCGCGAGGCCGAGCCGGGATCCGCCGCCAAGCTGATCGCTGTAACCGGCTGGGGCCAGCACAGCGACAAGGCGCGCGCCCGCGCCTCCGGCTTTGACCACCATTTCACGAAGCCGGTTGAGCCGGAGCGCCTGATCGAGCTTCTGCGCAATCCGATGTGATCGAGCAACACGACGTTGCGAGCCGCCAGCGACTTGCGTAATCCCATGGAGCAGGAGCGCCAGCGAAAGTGGAGGATATATCTCAGGCCATCTCGGTCACGCGTACGGCGGCGTGTGAATATCCGACGGTTCGCGTGCGCTACCCGGTTTTGTACCTCGGCGCAATGTGCAAAACCTCTGCAAATGACGCGAATACGGCTCTATCCATCTGCGCGATCTGGTGCTGAGATGGCATCGACAGAAACACCAGCCGCTCCTGTTCGTGCGCAAAGTTGCTACGGACTTTACGACGTCAACGGGCAGCGTGTAAGACAACGGGTCCGTCGCCATCGTGGTGGATGGCGCGATCGGGAAGCCCCGAAACACCCAGCGTCGCGCCGAGGTATCGGTGTCCGTGCGGGAACGAGCTTTCGTCCTCGCGGGTTCCGCCGAGCCGAGCATCCCGCTCGCGCAAGGCACCGATAGAACCCCTGAGGACGATGGCATGAATACCGGAGCGCTTGCTGCCGTCCTGCCGGCGTTTGAGCTTACGGCAACATTCGCCGGCCGCAGCACGGGGCCGCGCGACGGCCCCGTCTGCTTCCGTGCCAGGCAGGCTCATCTACCAGTAGCGCGGCTCCTTGTAATAATCGAATGCCCGCTCCCGATATGAATTCCCGCCGTCGCTTCGCGTCAGCTCGTCAATTGATCCAGCCGGCGCGGCCTTCAGCTGATCCTTGGTGTACTCAACCACGTAGGCATCCTTTGCGGGGTCGTAATCGAGCGAAGACCAGGGAATCGGATGATATTTCTCGGCGACGCCGAGAAATCCACCGAAGCCGACCACCGCGAAGAGAATACTGTTCGATTCTTTGTCAAGTACAACATCTTCGACCTGGCCGATCTTTTTGCCAGCCATGTCGTTGACATTCGATCCGATGACTTTCTTTGCACGTATGGCCGAGGTGTGGCCTGAGGAAGTCGTCATGAGCAAGCTCCTTTCAATGTGAATATTGGCATGCACAATTAAGTGCGATGCATACACAATGACAGCGAACTTGGAATGTTCCGCTGCAAAGGAGCGCATCTGCGGTGCAGCTTTAGATCGTGCACCGCGAATCTCAGGCGTCCTTCGTCACCGGCCGGTGCAGCATCGCAACGCGCGCGATCAGCGTCTGCGGATCTATGGGTTTGACGAGGTGTTCCTGGAATCCTGCGGCAATAGCTTCGTTGCGATCCTGCATGCGTGCGAACGCCGTGAGCGCTACAGCCGGCAGACGGTCTGCGTCGTAGCCGAGCGCGCGCAGGTTACGCACCAGCTGGTAGCCGTTTTGATCGGCCATGCCAATGTCACTGATCAGAATATCGGCGCCGGTCGTGCTCACGCATCGCAGCGCTGCTTCGGCGCTCGCCGCTTCGATGACGATTGCGCCTGCATCGCTCAGGATACGCTTCGTCAATTCCCGAGCGTCAGCGTCGTCTTCGACGACCAATGCCGTTACGCCTGTCAGATTGTAAGAACGTAAGCCCGGTGTCTCGGCAACCGGCGCGACGAGGGTTTTTTCGCTGAGCGGAAGATGGATGGTGAAAATAGCTCCGTGCCCTTCGCCGGCGCTCGCGGCCTCGACGGAGCCGCCGTGTAGCTCAACCAGATGCTTAACGATTGCCAATCCAAGCCCCAGACCACCGTGACTGCGCGTGCTCGTTGCATCCTGCTGACTGAAACGATCGAAGATGCGTGGCAGAAAGCTCGGATTAATGCCCTTGCCGCTGTCTTGCACGACCAGACGAAAGAAGTGGTCGACGCGCGCTGCCGACACTACGACCGTGCCGCCCTTTGGGGAGAACTTGATGGCATTGGAGAGCAGGTTCCACACGGCTTGCTGCAGACGTGTAGGATCAGCCTCAACGCGTACGCTCTCCGGTGCGAACGTGGCCTGCAGCTGGATCCCTTGGGCGATGGCAGCAGGGTGGACGACATCGAGTGCAGCTTTTACGATGGTGTAGGGGTCAACGGTTGCGGCGACCAGGCGCATTTTGCCGAAGGAAATTCCCGCGTAATCCAGAAGATCAGCGATCATTTGCGCTTGCAGCTTGGCGTTGCGCTCGATGGCTTGAATTCCCTGCAAGACGTTTGCCGGCAAGTCGGAGTAACGCCCCAGAAGAGTTGACCATCCGAGTATTGCATTCAGTGGATTACGCAGCTCGTGCGACAGGGTCGCCAGAAACTCGTCCTTGAGGCGGTTGTTGCGTTCCGCCGCGGTGCGCGCGGCGCGCTCGCTCGCGAGCAGTTTGCTGCGCTCACTCTCCGACTGCAGTCGCTGCGTAATATCGCTCGCCACGAGAATGCGGGCACCGGAGATGCTTTCCTTTGCGATCACCCATTCGACTTCAACCGCGCCTCCGTCTCGGCGTTGCAGGTGCGACTGACCTTCCCAGCAACCGGACTTCCCAGGCGGCGCGTCCGCGCTTGCAGATTCTGCATCACACACTACACCCGCGGCGTCACTTGCCAGCTTGCCAATGAGCTCCTCGGAGCGGTAACCCGTGAGCCTGCAGTACGCCGGATTAACGTTTTCGTACCGGCCTTGAGAATCGAGGATCGCAGTCGCGATAGGCGCGAGATCAAACAGCGTGCGAAGCTTTGCGGCAAGCCCGCGTCGCTCGTAATCTGCCTGGCGGGCAAAGAGCAACGTCTTCACCACGGCGATTAACACCAGTGGCTCGACGGGACGCGTCAAGAAAGCGTCGGCTCCGCTCGCAAGGTTATGCACAAAATCCGCCGGATCGATATGGGGTGTCAGATGCAGCACGGGTACAGAGGAGGTCTTGGGATTCGCGCGTAGTCGACGGCTCACTTCCAAGCTGTCGATGTCGGGCAGATTACTGTCAACCACGACAAGGTCGGCCGCAGGCGCCGCAGCGAGGGCCTCCGCGCCGGTGCTCGTCTCTATGACGTCATATCCTGCCGAGCGCAACGCACTTGCTGTCGTGTGCAGCGTCGCCGAATCGTAATCGACCGCCAATATCTTAATCGCGGCCGCCGCAGTCGATCTTGCCGGCTCCAAGTAGCCTCCTATCCGGACCTGCGTGGCGCCGGGGACGTTCGCCGCTCTCGAGCAGGCTCTGTAAGGCCATGAGTCGCGAATCGAGTTGGTCGGAACGCCAAGAATTAAGCTCGAAACCCCTCCCTGTACAATGAGATTGCGTGAACTTCACTTCCAGTCTGGTGAACTCCTACCATGGCTCGGTTGTTCCCCCAAGAGAGCGCTGCTGTTGCTAGAAATCCTCGAATTACTGAAGTCAGCACGCGTAGCGCAGCGATAGGCTAAAGCGCCGCAACAACCTGCCGCGGCGGCGTCCCGGACTGTCGCGAGCTCGGGCGTGTCGGTCGGCAGCTGCGCCGGCAGCCTGGTGGCGGATCGCCCTACTAAGTCCGCAACTTGCGCGCCGCACGAACGCAGGAACTAAAGATGCAAAATAGAAGAAAATGCAGCGAGGAGGTGGCAATCCGTACGCGACCCGCTTCGCGCTTGGCAACAACGGCATCCTTCGCTTGACGCTTTTGCAGAGCGACCGGTGCGGTGCCTTTTGGCGGCCGTCTCGGCAAGGCGCGCTCTAATGGAGCGCGTTCGCTTCGAAGTCGGCGTTGTCGGCGCCGCCCCGAAGTGATCGTCTGCTGACGCTCGGCGGCCTCTTCTAGTGTCGGCAACCCTGATCGTCGTTATGACTGTCACACCAGTGCGCTTCGCGGTTTCCATCGCGGTCGATGCGATCGCCGTTCTCGTATCTGTAGGGCCCATGATCGTAGGGTCCATGGGCGACGACGCAGCCGGATATGCTCACTACCATCGTGAGCGCACTCAATGCAGCCATCCGATTAAATTTATTCATTCATTCGTCCTGTTAGAAATCGTCGCCAGAGGGAACGCCGGAGGGCATTTCGACCCGCGACAAAAGAATATTAAATCCTGCAGCGCGCGGCGCAGCCAAATACCGGCGACACCGGTGAAAGGCTGCACGCAAACTCAGGCGTCGTCTGTGCGCTAGCGGACGAAGTGGTTACCTCTGACGTGCCCCAGGCATTCATTGCACTGAGCGATATGCGCGCCGATGAACACTGTGCGGCGCGCACTCGCTCTGGAGCGATTTTGTAACAGAGACCGGCCGGGAGAATTTCCCGCTCGGTGGCACCATGGCGATGATGCGGCATCGGCCGATTCAGACGGTGATGCGTACTTTCGAAGCGGCGCGATTGGCGAAACCCGGCTGCCCGGTGACTGGGCGATCATCCTCCAAGCGACGGAGGAACGCCGACTCTGTGGGACTCTAGTCTCGCTTGCTTAAGTTCACCCGATCTGTGGGGAAAGCCGGTCATGGCACAAGCGCGGGCCTGCTCTGTGGCCGCAGGAGTGCCATGACCGGTTGTGCGGTTGTTAGTCGTGCGTCGGCGGCAGCGTCAACAGTGCGGTCGTGCAGCGCTCCGATGCTGCGGAGCTTCCACTAAGAGAACCCTGGTCTGAGCCAGCCCCAACCGCGCAGCTTGTACCTCCGTTCTTACACAACTGGATGTAATCCGAGGCGATAGTGCCCGCGCCGAAATACTCCGGGTCGGTGCTAAAAGCGCTGAGCGTCAGCACTCCGCCAGTGCTGGAAGTGCACGCGCTACCGGTCGTCATTAGGATGACGCTGGACGCGGTCTTAGTGAAGCCTGCCCACGGTGCGCAGCTGCCCGCCGCCGGCACAGCAAAGTCTGTCCCGATGAAACTCGAGCCGCCATTGCCGAAGCCGCCGCCCACTGCGATGCAGTAGTCTGCCGCGTTACTGAATACGGGGGCGATCAGCCCCAGCAGCAGGAGCAGATGGGGTGTCTTGAAGCGAAACATAAGCTGGTTCCTCCCTCGTTCGATTGTGACCATCCGCGCCGGAAGCTATCAAAGTTTCCAGCACTGTCTGGCGATATTATTTACACACGGGCGAAGCCAGAAATCAGCTTGCCGTGCATAGGAAGTATACAGCCTTGCCCGAACACCACCGAGCATTTTTCACGGTGCAGATGCCCGTGATCACATTTAGCCGCGCATCTACCGCTCGGACGACGACGCAACACGAACCAAATCAAGGGGGCATGCAATGAAGGTAATGTCATAGTTGAGGGTGACACTCGCATTAGCGGCCGAGCCGGTGTTTGCGATCATCACGACCCAATCGGCGCCGGCAGACTCCCATCGAATGCATGCTGACGGTCAGGCGCCGTGCTTTCGATTCGCTAGCTGACGAAGCGGCCGGCAAGAACTGATGCGAGTGGTCAAACGACCAGAGCAGACAGCATGGGTATCTGTGATGGGGGTAGCAATTCTGCGCGTCCAATTTGGCGCGTAGCCTCCTCATCGTTTAAGACCTCTTGGTATCAATTCGCTGTTCACATACAGTGAGTGCTTGCCCGGGAGGAATTCGCCATGCAAAGCATTGACGAGTCGAACCTCTGAATGGCTGCATGGGCGCGATTCGACTTCTGATAGCCCGTCCGCGAAGGAGCGATCAACTGTGCCCGCCAAAAAGAGGAAACGCCGTCCCACAGGATTCGATATACGTCGAGCGATCGCCGCATACGCGGAAGCCAGCCAAAAAGCGCACGCGTGGGCAGAGAAATCTATGGCCCTTCGCATAGCGGGCTTGCCTACAGCGGCCGATCGGGCCGAGGAGAAAGCCCATTATTGGCTGCGTAAGATGATAGCGCTGGGCGCTCTCGTTCCCCGCGGCGAACTGCCGGACGGACCTCACGCCGGGGGATAGGCTTCTTGACTGCTTGCGGCGGGCTCGCCGGCCCACCCGAGGCTTCGCGCCGACTACGCAATTGATGTGGCGCGCTTTCACCGGCTTGCGGAAAAGCTTATCGAGGCGCTGAACGATCCAAGATCGTGAGCGCTGCGCCGCAGGATCAAGGCGCGCGGCTCCTGGGCTAGTGCCAGCAGGTTCTAGGCGAGACGGCAACCTACTTGCTACAGGGAAACGCTTCGGGGATCGCGTATGCCAAAGCGGTTTCAATGGCTACGGTATCCGCTAGTTTCTTTCGTTGGATTATCTCGTCCAGTATATCCACATAGAACAAGTCCCTTATGCCAATCTTGTCAGGTGGACAATCCAGGGGTGGGGCATGTCGAGACGCATGCATCGCATCTGCATAGTTAAAACCGGAGGCAAATCCTACGATATACGACTCTAATTTGTTCCATGCGTCGCCACCTGCCGCTCTTATGTCGTGATACTGCTTAACGGTGTATTCAGCGTTGGCGGCCGTCGAGGCGAGTGCGAGCACGCACATTAATGTTATTCGCTTCATAGGACTCCCTCGACGCAAAGTAAGGCGGACTGTAAACGGGAAAATCGAGACGACCTGACGCTGCGAGCGTACTACAGCGGGACCGCGCTTATACAGTACCGCCCCGCTGCATGAACTGGGTTTACAGCACTGTACCGCGGTGCCTAGCCGCCGCTTTTCAGCGCACGGTTGGCGAAACTAAATGCGAGACGAAACTCGGCGACACCATCGCCATGCATTTTGCTATGAAGTGGCTGAGAAGTGGGCCGCCAGTGAACTTCTGTCCCTTCTGCGGTGTGAACCTGGATGAGCGGCGACGATAGATCATGAACGAGACCATTCGCGACGCTGTTAAACGACGCCTCTGCTTGGCATTTACAATCGGCGGGGTGGGACGGCTGATCTTGGTGTGGACTCTGATATTTCAACCTATACGTCCGACAGAATGGCTTCCCATAGGGTCCATCGGCGCTACACTCTTTGGTGGCGGTGTCATCCTTTTTCTTTTCCACTTGAAATGCCCCGGTTGCTCGGGAAGCCTGGGACCAGTTATAGACACTGTGGTGTTGCGATGGGGTCGATGCTATAGGCTCCGGTTCTGCCTCTACTGCGGTGTCAACCTCGACGACCAACTCCTGCACAAAGGCATTACTTAGGTTCATGCGGCCGCGCTCTGCGAAAGCCATGGGAAGACTTGTTTTCGTCGTTGTCGCGGGAGGCCTGATCGGATACGCCGATTATTCGCGACGCTGTCGCCTATTTCATGACTGCCAGTTCTTCCAGACCCCGCTACATGTGTTCCTTGAGTGGGAAGCGCTACGTTTTGGCATCGTGGGGCTAGTGGTACTCGTCGTTTGGCTGCTACGACGGCAGCAGAAATAGTCATCATGCCGCCACCTCGCGTCGGCAGTGCCAACGACCGCGACTCTTAACCCCACCGTGAACCTCGATTCGCCAGTTTGCGGCGGGCAGAATTCTCAGGCATCGATTTCAGTTCGGCGATCGCCTTCTCTCATGCCGCTCGCAGCGTGCGCCCTGGCGCTGGGGCCTGCACGCAGGTCAGCTTCCGATTCGTCGGCCTAGATTCGCGTGCTCCAATGCGTTGCCCTCGTTCGATGAGGACTCGCAGGACTCGAACCCTCGACCCCGGCATTATGAGGCCGGTAGTTAGTTCAAGGTAGCCTGTACATTCAATCGCAGATCGTATGAATGGCTTGGGAAGGTTGTGCTGTAGTGCAGTTTGGCAACACGACGCATTTCCGGACTCGCGTTAGGCACTCCGCAGCAAGTCAATTCGCGGTTCGCGGGTTGATAGAAATCGATATAGGATATAGCTGAGAGTTGTTGCTAATCCTTCACCAACTAGCTCGTCAGTGGCTCCGTACCATCCATACGATTGGTTGGCATGAAAAGCGATCAGCAGCGCCATCCCGCTAGCGTTGAGGACCAGTGAGAAGGCAAAAACCAGGAAGAGTCGCTTTGGGACCGTAAGCTTGCGTCGGCGAGCGACTACTTCGGCTGATAGGGCCGGTGGCCAAAACAATGCATGGCAAAACGCATATGCCGCCAAGGCGAGAAGCGGCGTTATATGCAGCCCGGGTGGTCGATTCCAAACCCCGGCCAGAAACAAAACCAGCGGAGCCGCAAGGATGGCAACACATTCGCGAACTCCTCGAAGCATAGCCGGCGCGTCCAACGTTAATGTTGAGGGGGCACACGACGACACCCGATCAGAGCCGCCGCGGCCGCACGCTGTCTTGTCGGGCCCGCGGGTACGCCACCGCCTCTCAAGGCCCCCCAATTGTTGTTAGATTGTCGCATCGTGACACGCTACCCCCCCCCCAGCTTCGGGCGACCAGATTGCGCTACACTCGGAAGACTCTCGATTCTATCCCCAGCGGCCGTGAGCGATCTTTTGCATCCACTCAGTTGTGGTCGCGGCTTCTCGCCTCCGTCCAGAATCTTCGCCCAACTCAGCAATTCGCTCGCGAATATCCTTCACAGCCTCCCTCCAATCGTTCCGCTCCGCAACGCTGTCTTTTAACTCGCGGGCCGCGAGCCCGTAAAAATTCCTCGCCGGCAGCGCGTTGCGTTACGCAATGGAGATGTGGCCCGCGATGATCACGACGGGACCTGTGCTTGCCGATGCCGAGGCTGCAAAGGGACCCGACGCGCAGACGCGGGGTCTTGCTACCAGTTGTTGACCAGGTTTTCCACGTTCACCGTGCCGATGCCGGTCGCAAAATCCCAACCAGAATGGGCACCGTAGGCCGGTTTGTCGCTGCTGCTGGAGGTGGAGAGCACGCCATTCGCGCCGCTCGGCTGATAGCAGTCGAAGATTCCCGCACAGTTGACGTCCATATCGCCTTGCGTGACGTCGTAGAACACGCAGCTGCTGGCGACGTTCTTGCCTCTGGTCGAATCGCAGGTCGCGTTGCCGCTTTCACCGTACTCGGTCGCCGCGAGTGCATAGAGCACCGGATTCGGATTGCCCTGCGCGGCGCCCTCATGCTGGTTGACAAGCGCCTGGAAACCGGCCCAGATGGGCGCCGCGAACGAGGTGCCCCCGGCGCCGGACCAGTTGTCCGGGGCGCCCTTGCAGTCGGCGCCGCCGTCCGAAACATCGCTGTCGCAGTACACGTAGAAATGATTCCAGACGCCGTTGGCGGCAAACAGCGAAACGTCGGGAAGGTCGCGTACCTTATCGGAGTGGTTGCCGAACACCGACTGCCAGGACGGCTTGGCGTACCCCTTGCACGTGCCACCGACCACCCCGCCCGTGGCAGGCGCCCCGGTTGCGCAGCGACTCGGACCGCCGCTGCCCGAAGCCGTGCTGAGGTAGTTGTCCTCGCCGGCGGCGCTGTTGCAGAAGCCGCTCGAGCCATAGGTGGTGGTGTAACCTTGTGATTCCGCCACGAGCAGGCTGGCGCACGAGTCGTTCCAGGGGATCTCGTTGATGTAGGAGCGCGCGGAGCCAAGGGTCGAGCTGTTTTTCGCTTTCCAGTAGGTCTTATTTTTGCCTGCATAGGTGTCGCCGAAATCAGTGCCCCCAACCGCCACGTTATACGGCGTCGAGGCGAACCCCGAGACTCCAATGCCGTGCGTGGCCATGGACTGCTCGGCGTCGCAGCTAGCGGCGCCCTCGTCCCCGGCGGATACGTAGACCGAAGTACCCTCGGCGACGGCTTGCTGGTAGGTCGTGTTGTAGGCCGCGTTGGCTGTCGCGCCGTTTTCGGCCTCGCACTCCCCGTAGCTGATGCTGACTATCGCAGGCGGGCCGCTGTCATTGAGCAGGTTCTGCAACGCGATCAGGCCACCGAAAGTCGTGGAGGTGTCCGCACACGAGGCGAGGACAATCGCCGCGCTCGGCGCCGCGGCGCTCGCCCATTCCGCATCGAGCTCGGCCTCCGCTTCGTCGCCGGAAACCACGCCGGGATCGGCGCAGGCGCTGCTGCCGCCCGGATGCTCCTGCGTGAATGAACCCGAGGCGTAGGACTCCAGGCCGAACTTGCTGCGGAAGGTCGTCCAGTCTTGCGCATGCGCGACATCGGTGTCCTCGATAACTACGATCGTCTGGCCCTGGCCCGAAATGCCGGCGGTAAACAGCGGATTCAGGTTGTAGATGGTCGCCAAATCTGCCGGCACGACCGCGTAATAAGTCGACCCGTCTAAACTGAACGTGTAGGCCGACCGTGGTTTGAAGTTGGTATGCGGCCGAAAGTCATGCAGCGATACGACCCCGGCCACGACGCCGGCCAGCGCCGCCGGAACGCTGGGGTTACTCATGTTCGCGATGTGCGCCACGCCATCGGCCAGAAGCTGGTGAATCTCGGTGTGAAACGCCGCGTCCACCTCGTCGGCGGTGCCGGAGAAGTCGATCATCATGCCGTTTTTTTGCGCGCCATTGACGGTCAGACCATGGTTCTCGAGCCAGCCGGTAACCGCCGCCACGTCGTCGGCGGCCGGTCCAAATTCGCTGCCGAACGACTCGGCGGTCAGCCACTGATGGAACCGCGGGGACTTTGGGTCGTGTAGCTCGTCGATCCGGCTCACGAGGTCCGCCTCCTTAGAGGCCGGTCGCCTGAGCAGCAGCAGCATGTGCTCAAGACGCATCGTGGCGTCAACGCGCCCGCGATCGTTTTCCGGGGTTGCTTCGGGACGCGTATTCCCCGTCAACTCGACCGTCACGCGCTCGTCGACGACTTGGGTCACCAGCCTTGGAGTCGAATTCTCGTCCGCTCGCACGCTCGCGCCGACCGCCGCGAGAAGGGCCAACAGGACCTGTGGGCATGCCGAATTCAATCTTGGGGACATGTGTACTCTTCTCAGTATTGTTTGCTACCGACGGTCCGCTCGTGCGAGCAGGTCACCCCGCCGCCACGGTAAACCTAATTATCCCCGGCAATGTACTCGTCGAGGCTTTCCGGTTACGTGCCCGCCGATCCGAGCTGCGAGATGATTCGATATTATCTGATTGCTCACTGCGCGTAGGGGGACGAGTTTTGCATCGCCATTGACCGCGAGTTGGTAAGCGACCATGTGCGATAGAGCGCCTGGCAGACTCCATGCAAGCCGTTCATGACGTCGAGCGTTGAAAACCCGTCGAACTCATCGGATTCGGTCAGCTGCAGGCCTTCTTTCTTGACTCGGCGCGCCCGGCGCGGCTTCGACGCCACCGGCGGCCCGGGCGGCTTGCCCATTAAACGGATGGGGACAACCTTGTCGCTCATGATTGCACCTCTCCGGAAGTCTCTTTTGGTGCTCTCTCGCCAGCAATGAATTCTTTGGCGCGCTCGAGGCTTCCGAGCACCGAGAAGAGCGTGCTTTCGAGCGAACGGGCCCCAAGGGACTAGACGCCGCCGCTCTCCGCCAACTCTATGAGCGTATCAACGACGCCGTGCGCCTGGTCGATCTCGCAGACCGCCTCATTGCAGGCGTCTGCATTGGACCAATCGGTGGCCGCGCGTCGGCCATGCGGTGGCGCCTTGAGGGGAATCGACTGAAGGGAAGGCTTGGGCGATTGCCGCGCCTTGGCGGCGGTATGATTTTTGGTAGCCATTGCTGAATCTCCTGTACTCGGTGATGGTCAGCCGCGTGGCCGTGTTGACACACGGTCGCGCGGCGCATTTTCGGGCCGGCAAGGCGGCCCACCGAGGCACCAGGAGAGTCGAATTCAAAAGTGGCCACAAGGGTGGCCACAGTCGATTTCAGTAACGCCCGTAAGTCTTTGATCGGAACGCCGAGATTTGAACTCGGGACCCCTTGCACCCCATGCAAGTGCGCTACCAGACTGCGCCACGTTCCGACCCGCAGCGGATGATATCACCGCTTCGCGGGTGGCGAGGCTCCCCGCATACCACGAACGGCTGCGAACACGCGGCGGACCAGAGAGAAGATCAAGAATCCGCGCGTCGCCCACATGACTGGGCGTGCCCGGCGCAGCAGCGCGAATCCCAGGCCGCCCGCGCTCAAGAGAATTGATGGCGAGGCGATCTTCCGCACGATCGCGAACACATGATCCACCCCTCCAAGGCGTGTTTCGAACTGCCCAAACGCGCTCGCCAGATCCAACCGAAGACGCTCGCTGCGCTGTACCAGCATTCGGCGCCGGGCCTCAAGTTCACCCTCACTCTCGCTCATCGCTTGCGTTCCAGATAGGCGCGGTCACGTTTGAGCTCTTCAATGCTGGCGGCCAGGAAGCGCGGCTTGGCCCTCACGCGCGCCTGCGCCAAAAACCCCATGACCGCCGTAATGGCGATGAACAGGCCCGTGATGAGCGCAGCCACCAGGACGCGGTGCTCGTCCCAAAAGATGACCAGCAAGGTGACGGCGAGCATGAGCACAGACAAGGCGCCGAAGAACAGCGCGAACATTATCCAGACGAGAATGACGACGCCGCGTTGCAGCTCCTCCTCGAACTCTGTCGCGAGGAGCTCAATGCGCGTATAGACCAGCGCGACGATCGTCGCGCCGAAATGCCGAATCAATGCGAAGAGCCCCAGGGGACGTCCGCCTCCCGACCAAGGTTCCTCAGGACCCATCGCGCTTATCGGCGGCCGGCAAGGAGCCCGACAAGGAAGGCGACGCCAGCGGCGATGCCCATCGCCTGCCAGGGATTCTCTCGCACGTACTCATCGGCATCGTCGAGGGCTTCGCGCGCGCGGCGTGTCACCTCGTCCTGCGCCGCTGCCATTCGATCGCGAACCGCGCGCACCGTCTCCTCCGCGCGCGCCCGTACCTGCTGGATGCGCTCGCCGGCCTGCCCGGCCGTTGCGCTCAGAAGGGCTTCGGCATCCTCGACCACCGTCTGCAGGTCATCCATCAGCTGGTCGGCGGAGGCCTGCGTCAATTCCGCGGCGGTTACTTTGCGTTTCCTGGCCATATCAACTCCTGGTGTTTCACCCTTAACGCCTCAGAACCTTGAGAAGTTCCTCCAGTTCCAGCCGAAGTTGCTTGACGATCTGCTGACTCTGGCTGACATCGCTGCGGGCTTCCTCGCCCGTCAGCTTGTTGCGGGCGCCGCCGATCGTGAATCCCTGATCATACAGGAGGCTGCGGATCTGGCGGATAACGATTACGTCCTGGCGCTGATAATAGCGGCGATTGCCGCGCCGCTTGACAGGCTTGAGCTGCGGGAACTCCTGCTCCCAATAGCGCAGCACATGCGGCTTGACCCCGCACAGATCGCTGACCTCACCGATGGTGAAGTAGCGCTTGCCGGGAATCGGCGGAAGCTGATTATTATTCTTTGGCTCCAACATATGCTTCAACTCGTGCCTTGAGCTTCTGGCCCGGTCGGAAGGTCACGACGCGGCGGGCGCTGATTGGAATTTCTTCGCCGGTCTTGGGATTGCGTCCGGGACGCTGATTCTTGTCGCGCAGATCAAAATTGCCAAAGCCTGATAATTTGACCTGCTCGCCATTTGATAGCGCCGCGCGCACCTCTTCAAAGAAGAGATCGACGAGCTCGCGGGCCTCGCGCTTATTCAACCCAAGCTGGTTGAAAAGGGCCTCTGCCATTTCTGCCTTAGTGAGAGCCATGCCCTATTCTCTTATTTTTGCGTTCAAGCTCACGCGCAAGCCGGCGACGATGGATGCGACATTCTGGTCGACATCTTCGTCTGTAAGAGTGCGGGAAAAATCCTGAAATATCAAGCCTAAAGCGATGCTTTTTGTACCCGTTTCTAACCCCGGGCCGCGATAAACGTCAAAAACACGGCACTGGCGCAGAAGGCTGGATGCCGACAAGGTTACACGCTCGCGCAGAGCACTTAAAGGCACGTTCTCATTGACGACGATGGCAAGGTCGCGACGCACCATCGGGAAGCGGGACACCTCGGCATAGGCGGCCGGATCCACCCGCAGTGCGTCATAAAAGGTGAGTTCGAAGAGAATGGGAGGATATGTAAAGTCGAGCTCGCGAACGATCTGCGGGTGCAGCTCGCCGATCCACCCGACCGGGCGCGCCGCGCGCAGCACGCGCGCCGCCCTGCCCGGGTGCAGACAGGATAGCTGCCCCGGTTCGAACACAAACGCATCGGCTGCCCCGGTTGCCGCGAGCAGGAGTTCCAGGTCGGCCATGACGTCGAAGAAATCGAGCGGCGCCCGCTCCTTCCGCGCTATGCCCCACTGCTCCGGCAGACGCTCGCCGCAGGCGATGGCTGCGAGCGTGTCGACCTCGCGCACGGCGCCGTCCGCGACGGCGAAGCACACGCCGTGCTCGATCAGCCGAATTCGCTCCTGCTGGCGGCGCTGATTCTCGGCGGCGGCGCGCAGCAAACCGGGCCACAACGACACGCGCATGGCCGACAGATCGCTTGCGATCGGATTGGCAA
>Ga0302326_10003956_pt1 | contig 34625 bp, 30 predicted proteins | sample Palsa_T0_3_FD_202264 | JGI IMG/M metagenome (GOLD analysis project Ga0302326, IMG submission 202264) | Peat permafrost microbial communities from Stordalen Mire near Abisko, Sweden - Palsa_T0_3 | ecosystem: Environmental > Terrestrial > Soil > Palsa > Peat permafrost | place: Sweden: Abisko...
CGGCGGAGACCCTGGATCATTTCCTGAAAAGCCGTGCGCGAACGATCGAATTCATGAAGACCACACCCGACCTACGCCAGCACGTTAGCGACGGCCCATTCGGATCCATGGATGCCTACGAATGGCTGATTTTTATCGGGGCGCATAGCGAACGGCACACCAAGCAGATTCTAGAGGTGGAGGCTTCGCCGGGCTTTCCGAAGAACTGACGCAAGCACAAGCGGACGGAACAAATCGAAGGCATTCTCCCTGCCCTAGCGTTTCGTGCGCCGAGAATTGCTAAATCAATTCCGAGCCTGAAAAGAAGTAACCGATCTCAAAAGCGGCCGTTTCCGCTGCGTCAGAACCGTGTGTGCAATTGTGCTGGATGCTGGCGCCAAGTTCTTTCCTGATCGTGCCGGAAGCGGCTTTGGCCGGATCCGTCGCACCCATGGTATCGCGCCATTTGGCGATCGCGTTTTCCGCTTCGAGCACCATTACAACAGCTTTGCTCGTGCTCATGAATTCCGTCAGCTCCTGAAAAAACGGGCGCTCGCGGTGAACGGCATAAAATCCCTCCGCTTCTTTTTTCGTAAGTCGCCGAGTCTTGATCGCGATGATATGAAATTTCGCTCCGTGAATGCGGCTCAGTATTTCGCCGGTTAGGCCCCTGCCAACTGCGTCCGGCTTGATAATCGCAAGTGTTCGCTCTATTGCCATTCTGTCTCTCCTGTCGTTGAAAAATCCGGCCCAAGGCCTGCTAGCTTTTCCTTTTCTTTGACTTAGTTTTGACCGCGGACTTTTTCCTAGGCACGGCCTTTGACTTCGACTTTGATTTTCCCGCCTTGCCCAGCGCGCCGGCCAGCGTGTGGCCGATTTCCGCGGGGCTCTGGACGGTGTGAATGCCGGCGGCCCGCATCGCCTTGTATTTGTCCGCAGCAGTTCCCTGCCCGCCGCTAATAATCGCTCCAGCGTGGCCCATGCGACGGCCCGGAGGTGCGGTCTGGCCGGCGATGAAGCCGACCACCGGCTTTCGTACGTGCTTCTTGATGTATTCCGCGGCGACTTCTTCCGCATTGCCGCCGATTTCGCCAATCAACACGATTGCGTGTGTGTCAGGATCTTCGTTGAACATGCGCACAGCGTCCAGGAAGCTGGTGCCGATGATGGGATCGCCGCCGATTCCGATACATGTGGATTGGCCAATGCCAAGCTTCGTAAGCTGATCCACGGCTTCGTAAGTCAGCGTGCCGCTGCGGCTGACAAGACCGACGTGACCTTGCTTGTGGATCGAGCCCGGCATGATTCCGATTTTGCATTGTCCCGGAGAAATGATCCCGGGACAGTTCGGGCCGATCAGGCGCGTCGTTGAATCCTTCAACACGGCCGCCACGCGGACCATATCGAGCGTAGGGATTCCTTCTGTGATGCAAATGACGAGAGGCACTGCGGCATCGGCGGCTTCGAGAATCGCGTCTGCCGCAAACGGCGGCGGCACAAAGATCACAGAAGCATCTGCGTGTGTGGCCTTCACCGCATCAGCTACGGTGTTAAACACTGGGACGCCAAGATGCTTCGTTCCGCCTTTGCCGGGCGTGACGCCGCCTACCACCTTCGTTCCGTAGTCGATCATTTGTTGCGCGTGGAAGCTGCCTTCGCGGCCGGTGATGCCTTGGACCAGCACGCGCGTGTTCTTGCCAACGAGAACGCTCATCGCGCACCTCCGGCGAGCTTCACGACTTTTTCGGCGCCGTCTTTCATGCCGTTCGCGATGGTGAAATTCAATCCGGAATTGCGCAGGATTTCCTGGCCTTGCTTCACGTTTGTGCCTTCCATTCGTACGACAACCGGAATCTTAAACCTCAACTCTTTCGCCGCGTTCACTACGCCACTGGCGAGAACGTCGCAGCGAAGGATGCCTCCAAAAATATTCACGAATACGGCCTTTACGTTGGGATCGCTCAGTAGAATGCGAAAAGCGTTTTTTACCTGGTCCTCCGAAGCGCCGCCGCCTACATCGAGGAAATTCGCCGGACTTCCGCCACTCAGCTTGATGATGTCCATCGTCGCCATGGCCAGGCCGGCGCCGTTGACCATGCAGCCGACAGTTCCGTCGAGCTTGATGTAGTTGAGTTTGAATTTCGAGGCTTCCACTTCCAGCGGCGTCTCTTCGTCGAGATCGCGCAAATCTTTGTACTCAGGATGGCGATAAAGCGCGTTGTCGTCAAAAATCACTTTTGCATCCAGAGCAACCAGGCGCCCATCGCCTGTGACGACGCAGGGATTGATTTCAATCATGGACGCATCCGTTTCGATAAACGCGCGATAAAGCGACTGAAAGAATGGAACAGCGGCGTTTACAACATCGGGCGCGAGCCCCAGTCCGAATGCAATCTTCCGAGCTTGGAACGCCTGGAAACCGCTGGCAGGGTCAATCGTCTCGCGCAGAATCGCTTCCGGATGATCTTTCGCCACTTCTTCAATTTCCATCCCGCCCGAGGCGCTGGCCATGAAAATCGGCATGCCGGTTACGCGATCCACAAGCACGCTGACGTAAAGTTCGCGCTTGATGTCGAGGCCTTCCTCAATCAGAAGCCGATGGACGATGCGTCCCTCTTCGCCCGTCTGCGGCGTGACGAGTTTCATTCCGAGTATGCGCTCGGCATTCGAGTAAGCTTCGTCGGCTGACTTTGCGAGCTTCACGCCGCCGGCTTTCCCGCGCCCGCCGGCATGAATTTGCGCTTTGACGACGACCACGGGGGCGCCGAGCCTCTGCGCCGCGGCACGGGCTTCGTCTTTCTTGGTAACCATCTCGCCGCGCGGAACTGGCACGCCAAACTTCGCGAGGATGGCCTTGGCCTGGTATTCATGAATCTTCATCGCCCATCCATTAGTGCTAGAATTTGGCTGCAATCGAAACAAAGAAGTTTACCTACAACCGCGAGTGCGAGCAAGGCGTTCCCCTTCGTCGGTGTAGAGCAAAATCCACCCAAAGAATTCGTTTGCGGACGATCACGATGATTCAGGAAGCGTTAAAGAAAATCTCCGCGGGAATAGATCTATCGCGCGCCGAAGCCGACGGCGCGATGGAACTGATTCTTTCCGGCCGCGCGACGGACGAGCAGATTTTGGAGCTCCTCTCTGCGTTGCAAATTAAAGGCGAAACCGTTGAGGAGTTGGTTGGCTTCGCGACAGCGATGCGGCGTCACGCAACTAAGATATTTCCAAGCGGCTACTCACGCGGCGATCGGGCGCTCGTCGACACCTGCGGCACCGGAGGAGATGCCAAGGGCACGTTTAATGTCTCAACAGCCGCTGCGTTTGTGGTCGCAGGTGCGGGCGTCCGCGTCGCGAAACATGGAAATCGCTCGATTAGCTCCCAGTGCGGGTCTGCCGACGTTCTGGAAGCGCTTGGCGTGCGGATCGATCTCGAGCCCGAACGTGTGGCGCAGTCCATTGACGAAATTGGGATTGGCTTTCTGTTTGCGCCGGCGATGCATGCGGCGACGCGGCATGCAATGTCCGCTCGGCGTCAGCTTCGCGGCCGCACAGTCTTCAATCTCTTGGGACCGCTGACGAACCCCGCGGGGGCTTCGGCACAAGTGGCCGGCGTGTACGACGCCAGTTTTACCGAACTGATGGCGCGGGCGTTGGGCGAGTTGGGTGTGAAACGTGCATTTGTCGTGCACGGCGCAGACGGTATGGACGAAATTTCAATCGGCGGCGAAACGAACGTAGCCGAACTGCGCGATGGAACGGTGCGAAGCTACACGATCGTTCCTGAAGATTTTGGATTGCGCCGGGCGCCGCTGGAATCGATTCTCGGTGGGGACGCAAAACATAATGCCCTGATCATTCACAAGGTGCTGGGCCGACCACTGATGCGCCACGAGCTCGGGCCACACCGCGATATCGTCCGCGCGAACGCTGCGGCTGCGCTGGTGGCCGCGGGACGAGCCACGGATTGGCTTGACGGTGTGCGGATAGCGACGGAATCGATTGATTCGGGCGCGGCGCGCGAGCGGCTGGAAAGATTGGTTGCCTTTACGCAGGCCGAAAAGGGAAATGCTCGCGGCGCGATCTGAGAATTGGAACAACAAATTCAGTTCTGCTGTCTGCCATTGGACGGATCTGCGGAAGTTGCGGAATCGAGATCGAGATAAATCGGGCCCGCGCTATTTCCCGGAGGCGGATAGCAATTGCCGTCGCGATTGTAATTAGCGTGGCAAGCGCGCGCGAAATCTTTGCGGCGGGGCGACTGCGCAAATTGCCAGACGTCGGCGAATTCGATGCCGCTCGCGGATGGGGGTCTGGGAGATTTTGAGCTCGCGCATCCTGGGGACGGCGGGCAGACGTCGTTATAGACGAAGTAAATAATTTTGCGTCTTCCGGCATGGTCGTGGATATCGTTCGCTGTAGTAATGGATTGGCCGTGGCTCTCTTTCACCGGAATTCCTGAACAATAAACGCCTGCGCGGAAGCCCGCGGAAATTATTTCATCAACCCAGGCCAGCAAATATTTCTGCTGCTCGAGCAACAGCCGTCCACCCTCCTCCTGGTCCAGAAAAATTACCGTGCCGGGCGAGAAGCCTTCGCGTTTCGCAATCTCGATCGCGTTACGTGCGTCTGCTGCCGCCAAAGCAGCAGGGTCAGCGGCCCGCTTAAGCTCGGCGGAAATGCGGCCGTTGAAAAGCACAAGAAATCCGAACCCGTTGTCGCGAAGAATTGCACGCTTGCCAGTCCAGCTATTCGACTTCGCACCCGGAGGCACGTTCAGCCAATAGCCCGCAAAAGAGAAAGATTGTTTGAGATCGGGCAAATAAGAATCGCCTGGATAGTCGTTTCGGTCGAAGCCGAGATATGCGAGCTTTGGATTCTGCGCGGATCGCTTGAGAGACAATTTTGTGCGTGCCGGCGAGCGCCCGACGGCAAGAACAAAACTGCACAAAATGATTGTAAGGATCCACGCTGCGTTCTTTCCTACACCCGGCATGTTTGGCCTCGATTTCAAATTTTCAGAAAGTTTTCGAGGAGGCGAAACCCTGCGCTGGTAAGAATGGATTCCGGGTGAAATTGCACGCCTTCTACTCGCATCTTGCGGTGGCGTAGGCCCATGATCGTGCCATCGCTGGTCTCCGCGGAGATTTCGAGCGTGCGCGGGAGCGATTTGCGTTCCACGATCAGCGAATGGTAGCGCGTGGCCACGAATTCTTGCGGCAAGCCGCGGAATATCGTTTTGCCATCGTGCTGAATTTCGCTCGTCTTGCCGTGCATGATTTTTTGCGCGCGAATCACATGGCCGCCGAACGCCGCTCCGATGGCTTGATGTCCCAAGCACACTCCCAGGATTGGAATTTTTCCTGCGAAGCGCTGGATGAGCGGCACGCTGATTCCGGCTTCTTTAGGCGTGCACGGCCCGGGAGAAATCACGATGCGCTCCGGCCGCAAATCTTGAATCTCGTCCAAAGTTACCTGGTCATTGCGGCAGATCTCCAGATCCTGTCCCATCTGGCCGAGATACTGCGCCAAGTTGTAGGTAAACGAATCGTAGTTGTCGAGCAGCAAAATCATTTTTGCCCCGCGTGCCCGTTATGCGCAATCTCGAGCGCGGCCATTACCGCCCGCGCTTTATTTATCGTCTCCTGATATTCGCGTTCGGGAACTGAATCAGCCACCACGCCGCCGCCGGCTTGGATATAGGCCCGGCCGCCTTTTGCCACCAGCGTCCGAAGGGCGATGCACGAATCCAGATTACCGGAAAAATCGAGATACAGGATCGCGCCGCCATAAAGTCCGCGGCGGGTGGGCTCGAGTTCGTCGATAATTTCCATCGCGCGAATTTTGGGCGCACCCGAAAGCGTTCCCGCCGGGAAACAGGCCATCAGCGCTTCGAAACAATCTACGCCTTCCTGTAAGCGGCCGCACAGGCTCGAAACGAGATGCATCACGTGCGAATAACGCTCGACAAACATCAAGCGCTCGACAGTCACCGAGCCATATTCGCAAACGCGGCCGAGATCGTTGCGCCCGAGATCCACGAGCATAATGTGCTCCGCGCGCTCTTTCGGATCGGCAAGCAGCTTCGATTCCTGCTCGCGGTCCTCCGCTTCATCACGCCCGCGCGGCAGCGTTCCGGCAATCGGGCGATAAGACACTTCGCGTCCCTGCACCTTCACCAGCATTTCGGGCGAACTGCCGACAACTGAAACGTCGTTCAGCCTTAAAAAATAAAGATAGGGTGATGGATTTACCACGCGCAGCGCCCGATAGATTTCGAAGGGATCGGCATTCGTTCGAGCAGAAAACCTCTGGCTGGGGACGACCTGAAAAATATCGCCGGCGCGGATATAAGATTTCGCTTTGCGAACGGCGGAAAGATATTCGGCTTTCGTGAAATTGGAATGAATGCGGAGCGGACGGCGCGGCTGGGCGTTACGCTGGCGCGGTAAAGGGCCCGCCAATTTGCGGCGAACCTTGTGTATTTCCCGGGTCGCGGCGTTATATTTCGCCCGCAGGGTCCCCTCGCCTTCGGTGAACACGTTACGCACGATCCAGACGCGATGGCGCACGTGGTCGAACGCGACGAGCCCCAGGTAAAACATCATTACGCAATCGTCCAAACCGAGGTCGTCACGGCCACTCGCGGGAATACGTTCGACTAGGCGAACCATGTCATAAGCGAAATAGCCGATCGCGCCGCCGATGAGCGGGGGTAGCCCCGCTACGCGCACCGGCTTATAGCGCGCCACTAGCCGCCGCAAGTGCTCGATGGGGTCGCCTTCGAGCTGCGTCTGCTTCCGAGCGCTTTCGAGCGAACATGCGCGGCCGCGCGATCGAAAAACTTCTTCGGGGTTGGCTCCGGTGAATGTGTAACGCGCTAAGTTCTCGCCCCCTTCGACGCTTTCCAGCAGAAAGGAGTATTTCGATTTGTGCGCGAGCCGGAGATGGGCGCCCACCGGCGTCAGCAGGTCCGCCGTGAACGTTTCGTAAACCGGTACGAGATTGCCTTGTCGCGCCAGCTTACAAAACGACTTGAAATCGGGTTGAATCATGCTTGCGCTCGGAAATTTTGTTTGCCCTCGACACCAAGAGCATCGAGAACGGCGCGGCGCATAGCCACAACCGGCGCGCGCTCGCCGGTCCATATTTCCCACTGCGCCACGCCCTGCGCAAGGAACATCTCGAGTCCGGATATGGTTTCGATGCCGCGACGCGCGGCAAGTTGCAGAAGCTTGGTTTCCACTGGACGATAAATTAGGTCAAAGACAAGCCTGCAATTCAACTCATGCTCCGTCAGTGGCGAACGTTCCACTGCGGGAAACATCCCGACCGGCGTTGCGTTCACGATTGCATCGAAAAATTCTTCTCGCAACCGGCCACGCGTCACAGCTTCTCCTCCGACCGCTCGCGCCAACATTTTTGCTTCCTGCGCCCGCCGCGCGCATATGCAAACGGCAGCTCCGGACTGGGCAAGCGCAAACGCGACGGCGCGCGCCGCGCCGCCTGCTCCCACAATAAGTACGCGGCTCGCAGGCAGTGAGATGCGCAGTTGAAGCGCGCGAAGCACACCAATATAGTCGGTGTTATAACCGTAAAGTTTCCCCGCACCGCGAACGACCACGGTATTTACAGCGCCGATGGCCGTTGCCAGCGAATCGCAATCGTGCAAATGGCGCAGGATCTTCTGTTTGTACGGCAGAGTAACACTGAATCCACGAACACCCAGCGGTTCGACGGCCGAGATGAAATCTCGCAGATTGTGTACCAAGAAAGGTAAGTACACCGCATCCATTTTCCGGGCTTGAAAACCGGCGTTTTGTAATTGTGGCGATAGCGAATGAGCGATCGGATCGCCGATTACGCCGTACACGCGAGTTTTGCGGCTGATCCGGTCTGCTCTGTACAAATTTTTCAGAGCATCGAGGGGGACCTGGCCGGGCGCCGTTGCCATTTCAACCGGGGCATAGGAGAGGACACTGCCCTCGCGCAACGCGAGGCATCGCAACGGTAGTGCCACCTCTCCCATGGGTATGGCGACTATGTTCCGTTTGCCGTTTGCGAGACGCAGCAGCCTGAGACCATCCGCGAGTGAGCTGGAGTTTGCCGCTATTTTGACCGCATCCGGCCGTGTTCGCCACAGCCTGGCGGCAACGCTGTGCCAACCTGCGGAATGGGCGCGGAAAAAGTGTGCGGATGCCAGTCGGCGACCCCCGCCTATAAGAACCTCGAGCAATTCAGGCGGACACTGGGACGCGCTCTCAATCTCAAGGTCGCACCAGCCGCAACCAGCCCGAAGCGCCTCGGCAAGCACGAGCAACTGGCTCGCAATCGTTCCACGAAAGCGGCCCCCTGCCTCGCGACGCCGACAAGTGGCGATTAAAGTCGCGCGAGGTCTTTCAGTCGCGAGCCGCCGGAGGAAAGCTTGCATCTCCTTTTCCGTCAAGAGCCAGTCCAGGCGCAATTCCACGGTGCGAGTCTGGAGAAGCGCCCGCTCGAGCTGCTTCCACATAGAGCGCGACCGCTCCGCAGCGACAACTGCACAGATCTTGTCTTTGCCGATCATTATCGGGCACTCGCTAGCGCTTGTTCCAGCCGTCCATTTGCTTGGTTCACGAGACTAGCAAACGGCCGGTCTGGCGGCCAAACGCCACAAAACCTGGCCCAAAGGACAGGTGAGTTCAGGCTTCTAGCATGCGGTACACAATGTGTAAAGCACAGGCCACCAATGTATTGACGGGTTCCAGTACGTCTATTACAGTCGAGTCATCGGCATAGCTACGGCAAGCCCGTTTGAGTGGCCGGATGGTTTAAAGGAGCAAGCATTATGCGTGGGAAAATTGTCCTTGCTGGTCTAATTCTAAGCCTGTCCGGAATCGCTACTTCGGCACAAGATGCAAGCCCTGTGCCCATCCGGAAAGATTTATATTGCTCGGGCATCGTCTCTACCGAAGCAATCCCGCGCGATACCTATGTAATTACGGGCGAAGGCTCGAACTACAAGATCACGTTTCAGGAAGGCGACTACGTTTACGTCAACAGAGGTGCGAAGCAAGGCGTAAAAGTCGGCGACGAATTCTCAGCAATCCGCCATACGGAAGACGCCATCAAGACCCAGTGGACCAAGTGGCAATTCATTATCCTCCGGAAAATGGGCACTCTGTGGGAAGACGAAGGACGCGTAAGAGTGGTGGTGGTCCATGAGGATACCTCGGTGGCGCAAGTGGAGAATTCCTGCAATTACCTCCAGCGCGGCGATATTCTTCTGCCCTTCGCCGAACGGCCCGCACCGCCGCTCAAGCCAGAAGATAAGTTTGACCGCTTCGCTCCTCCATCCGGCAAGGCTACGGCGATGATTATCACCGGCAAAGGCTACGTGTCGGAATTGGGTTCCAACGACACTTTCTACGTCAATCTGGGTAGTGCGCAGGGCGTGAAAGTCGGGGATTACTTCCGCATCTTCCGTTATACCGGCACGGAGCATGAAGCTGTCTTCCAGACAAAGCGGTTCGCCTTTGACTCCGATAGCTGGGCCGGAGTGTACGGTTTCGGAAGCGTGCCGGCGAAATACAAGTGGGATAACACGCCTAGAGAGGTGGTCGGAGAAGGAATCGTCGTGCGCACCTCGCCGAATTCCTCTTCCGTGCTTCTGACTTTTGGACTTCGCGAAGCGTATGCCGGAGATTACGTCGAAATCGAGTAGGCCGTTTCTCCCATTCGCCGGGTTGCTTCACGGTATAGCTGGAAAATCAGCCTCGCTGAAAACTTCTGCCGTAAACGCCTGGACCCGCGTAGCCGGGTCTTTCCAGGCATCCCGGGCAAGATCCGCTTTGGCGCATGTCTCCTCCAGAAATTGCTGAGCGTTCCAGTGAAATTGCCCTGCCACCTGCGGCAATAGAACTCCGCGCTTCCATCCGCAACTGACAATCAGTCCATGTTTACCAGGCTCGATCTGTTCCAAGTTTACGTCTACGGGCACAGATAGCACCGAAAGTTCAATCTCGATCCCCGGCAATTCGGCGGCGGACACTGCCTCGAAGCGCGGGTCCTCCAGTGCGGCAGATTTCGAACAATGCGCGACAACCTCGCCCAAAGTGTCTTTCGAAGGAAGTTGCCCAACGCAACCGCGTAGTCTCCCGCGATGATGCAAGGTGACAAACGCGCCGCCAGGCCGCTGCAAGGTTTCATCGTTCGGGAGGTTCTTGAGGGATTCTCGGTTTCGAACAGCCGTTGTGAGGGCCCGCCGCGCGAGTGCCAGAAGCAGCTGCTTTTCGTGATTACCGAGTGAGGACATCCTGAGGCTTTTCTTGCTGCTCTACGATTGCCAGACCACGGCGCCGCTGCTGCACGCGAAAATTAATCTGGCTCCAAAACATCTGGAAATAATGCACGGCGGAAGCTATGGCGCTTACCACCACGAGCCACAGCAGCGTTATACCGAGAGGCTTCAGCGCCGGATGCTTCGCCGTTAAAATCACGGCACACCCTGCCAGCACTTGCAGGATCATTTTTGTTTTGCCTAGCGCTGAAGCAGGAATAATCAACCCCTCGGATGAGGCGATGTCGCGCAAACCCATGACCACGAACTCGCGTCCGATGATTATCACCACCATCCAAGCCGGCACCAGACCCATCTCTACCAGGGAAATAAAAGCCGCGGATATCAGGAGTTTATCGGCGATGGGATCGAGCAGAATTCCGAGCGTGGTGATTTCGCGGCGCTTGCGCGCTATATACCCATCCATTACGTCGGTAGCGGCGGCCACCAGCAAGATCAGCACGCCCCAAACTTCAAAATGTATCGGAAAGCCTTCCACATCCCAATTCGGTTGGCGAGTCAACAGAACGACTACCAACAGCGGAACAAAAAAGATTCGGAGGGTCGTGAGACTGTTTGGCAGGTTCATATTGATCTCTGCAAGAACCTCGGCGACCGTCGGGCAGCTACCGTGTGCTCGATTCACTATAGTCCTGCAATACAAACGAGTCAACGCCCCGAATTTGGGTGTGGAACGTCCCGGCCTTTCTTCATGAATGCAGGCCCTATGTCATATTGCTGTGGAAATCCTTGTGGAAAAGGCAGAGCTTGAATTCCCGGGAATTTAGCGAAAAAGCTAATGAGGAAGATTGGCGATCGCAACTTTCGTCTCGTAATCACCTGATAGCAGGATATTTAGATTCGAACCAAGCCTGAGCTAAATCGAACATTGAGGTGAATCGACCCTCACTAACCCCCTTTAGAATTTGCACAGGTTTGCAGCATTTTGTGAGCTAAGGGTTACTAGTAATTGGATTTGCTGTTATCGAACATCTCGATTCAATTCCATCCGGTTTTGATCCCGTGCACTATAAATACTAGGAAATATTACGATTAATGGGCTTCTGACATCGCGCGAATGGTTCGTCAGGAGCAACCGTCGATTTTTTTTCTAATGCGAGGCTTCGGCTGGCGGAAATACGAAATCTTCCAATCGCCGAGCGAGTGATTCGGGCAGTTCCGCCTCCAGATTCATATGCCCATCCGAGACTTCGGAGTGAAGGACGCGGCCGCACGCGTGGACCAGGGAGAGATGCCGGCCGTCGGAAATGGGGATTCGCAGGTTCAGGCGGACAAGAGGATCGACAGGCATCACCGCGTCTACTCGCGCGAGAAGTTCGTCCAAGCCGGCGCCTGTGAGCGCTGAAACAAAAATCGTATTATCGCGGCGCTCGTTTGATTTCATCAGAATGACCAGATCTTCTTCCGGGAGCCGGTCGGTCTTGTTGAAGACGTTTAGGCGCGGACGATCTTGAACGCCAAGATCCGCGAGAACCTTCAGGACATCCGCATCGTGTTCGGCGTGATGCGGATTGGAAATATCCGATACATGAATGATGACCGCGGCCTCCTGAACTTCCTCCAGCGTGGCCCGGAAAGCCGCAATCAGGTCCGGCGGAAGATCGCGAAGAAATCCCACCGTGTCGGAAAGCAAAACTCTGCGGCGTGACGGCAAGCGAACAGCGCGCACGGTGGGATCGAGGGTGGCAAACATTTTAGAAGACGTCAGGACGTCGGCGTGAGTCAGTGCATTGAACAGCGTGGATTTCCCAGCGTTGGTGTAGCCCACCAGAGCGATCATGCCCAGCGGAAGCGCCTGGCGCGCCCGGCGGCGTGTGGTGCGCTGGCGGCGAACCGTTTCAATGGATTCCTGGATTTTGCGCACCCGATCGCGGATGCGGCGGCGGTCCGTCTCCAGCTTTTGCTCTCCAGGGCCGCGCGTTCCAATTCCGCCGCCAAGTCTGGAAAGCTCTTCACCGCGGCCGGTAAGGCGGGGCAGCAAATAATTCAGTTGCGCCAGCTCCACTTGTAACTGGCCTTCGCGCGTGCGCGCATGTGTAGCGAAAATGTCCAGAATCAGCTGCGTGCGATCGATCACCCGGCGGCCGACTCCCTTTTCAAAATTTCGGAGTTGCCCCGGCGTGAGGTCGTGATCCACGATCACGAGCGGCGCATGGCGCATGTCCGCCTCGATGCGTATCTCTTCCAGCTTGCCGCGGCCCACTAAGGTGGCGGGGTCCAGCGCATCGCGAACTTGCAGCAACGAGCCTTCGATCTTGGCGCCCGCGCTTTCCGCCAATTCTTGAAGCTCCTCCAGCGAATCCCGCCCAGCCGCGGTTGGATCGCCGGCGCGTCCGCGTGGAGCTTTTTTCAGGCCCACTCCGACGAGCAAGACCCGTTCTCGGTTATCTACGGGCTGGGCTGTTTTCATTCGATGGCGCGGTATCGGATCGCGCGGGAAACAGCAGGATTGGTTCTCATCTGGCAGCCATTATACGCCGTTTGAGCAACTCGGAGAAAAGTGCAGAAGCGCGCGCTAGTGATCCGCGGTAGCGGAAGCGGCCAGGATCAGATCGGAGAGAGATTCACCGAGCCCGCGACCGGTAAGCTGAAATCCAGGATCGCGCGTGGCCCTATCCATCCACCCGAGACAGACGAGCAACGCGATTTCCGACCACCTTTCGGCGGTCGAAGGAGTGAAGCCGACGTCACGGAGAACGCTGACGACGTGCGCTCGTCGTTTCGCCTCGATGGCTGCGACGCGGCTGGCGACCGCCTCATCCAGGCGCGCCCAGGCACGCAAGGACACTTCCAAACGAGCGCGTTCGGGGTTCGCACTGCGTTCAATGAAACGAGCCCAGCGGGCGGCCGCGCCCGAAGCAGGTTCCTGCGGCGCTTCCAACCATTGCATTTCTTCGTTTTCCCACTGCAATAGCATGCGCGAGAGCAAGTCTTCGCGGTCTTTAAAATGCCAGTAAAAGCTGCCTTTCGTCGCACCAAGGTCGCGCGCCAGAATTTCAATGCGCACAGCCTCGACGCCTTGCGCCGAAAGGCGCGAGAAAGCAGCTTGAATCCAATTGTCAGGCTGAAGCGGGGACTCGCGAACTGGAGATGCGGACGCCATGCGTATATCGTGTGCACGATAGCGAAACTGGTTGCTAGGGTCAAGCGCTTGTGAGTACATCACCGGCCGCTCCGGCGTGATAACAGTTGCTGGCGCCGTTATGCGCGAGGGTTTTGAAGCAATCCGAGGGCAGCCGCGCCAACCTCCGGGTCGTCGCCAAAACCCGGGAGCCAATGTACCGATGGCTCTTTGCGGAACCAGGTGAGTTGGCGCTTCGCGAATTGGCGGGTGGCCAGTTGAATCTTTTTTATGGCGGCTTCCATCGTCAATCGGCCCGCCAGATGAGCAAGCAGTTCAGGATAGCCGATGAATTGGAACGGTTTTGCATCGGGTGGGACGCCGCCGGATAAAAGCTTACGCACTTCGTCGAGCCAGCCGTCACTGAGCATGGCGACGGTGCGCGCGTCGATTCTTGCGTAAAGGGCAGCACGCGGAGGCGAGAGTCCGATTTTTTGCACGTGATAACCTTCCAGACTGTTGCGTCCGGCGCGATAAATTTCTCCCACCGGCTTTCCGGCCAGGATCCTCATCTCGATGGCCCGAATCACTTTCTGGGTATCGCGAGGGCCAATTCGCGCGGCAATTTCCGGATCCAAACGCACGAGTGCGCGATGAAGATAATATGATCCGCGAAGTTGCGCTTTCGCGCGCAGACGCGCGCGCAATTCCTCGGAGCGTTCCGGGGCATCCGCCAACCCTTCGAGCAGCGCGCGCAAGTAAAGGCCGGTGCCTGCCGTTAAAATAGGCAATTTCCCGCGCTGACTAACTTCGGTGAGAGCCAGCAGAGCTTGTCGGCGATATTCACCAGCAGTAAAAATTTCGTTAGGCTCGACCAGGTCGATCAGGCGGTGTGCAATCCCGTGCCGCTCGGCAAGGGGAACCTTAGCCGTGCCGATATCGAAATGGCGGTAAACCTGCGTCGAATCGCAAACAAGGATTTCGCCGCCCAGTTGCTGGGCGAGGTGAATGGCGAGAGAGGATTTACCGGAAGCGGTTGGTCCCAGAATGACAACCAGCGGAGCGAGCACGCTCATCGGGAAAACTTCCAATAACGCCACAACAGCCAGAGCAACACGACCGCTGCCAGAAGAAGCGTCCCGGAGACTTGCGAGCGATTGAGTTTCACGGAACTGTTACTGCTGGGAACCTGGCGGAATGTTATAGAAAAAAACGGCCCTTAGTTCGAGACCTGGCTTTTTGTATTGCGCCGGCAAAGCTTCGAATGGAACCGACGTACGAATTGCGGCAAGCACGGCGCGATCGAGCGCCTCTTTCCCGGAAGTTCGCTCCAAAATCGGCTCATTTATGTGGATCGTGCCGTTGCGATCAATGGTAAATGTAATTACGACGATTCCCTTGTCTCCCATGTAATACGATTCGGGAAGAACAGCCGTCCAATTCCTCATCACGATGTCGTGAAGCCGGTTCATGTAGCTGGTAAAATCCACGCCCTCGGTATCGGACAGGATGCTCATGCCGCCCATCCCTACCCCTGAACCGCGGCCATTGCCGCCTCGACCTGTGCCTCCCTGGCTCGTCGAGTCTCCGCCGTAGGTTACTCCGCCCGGCGCTCCCTTAATCGCGCCCTGGATTTGATCCTGCAACTGCTTGCTAGGGGAAGAGCTTGACAAACCCAGATTCAACCCTGGTTTGGGCTGTGCCGTAACCTCGCTCGGCAACAGCAGCTTTGAGGGCGGGGGATTCTCAGTCGAAGGCACCGGCTGGCTTGGCGTGGTGTTGGCCGAAACCCGGGGAGTCGGAGCCGAAGGCAAGTCAGACGGCGGGCGCTCCGGACTTGCCGCCGGCGGCGCTTCGATCGCATGCGATTCCGCGCGCGGTGGCGCAACTTTGTTCAGAGTTTTCGGAGTAATGCGAACTTTCGGAGCCGGAGAACCGGCAGGAGCCTTGGACAATGACTCAGCGTCCGAAGGCAAGTACACAACGCCCAGCGATTTGCCCGCCGCTATTGTTTCATCGAGTGTGGGAACGCGGGGCGGAAAGATCTTTGGCAGGAAAATCACGAAGATAATGAGGCCGATGTGAACCGCAATCGAAAGCGCCCTGGTAATCAGATCTTCCTTGGCATCCCGCTTTTCTTCGGGCTCGACCAGGAGGTTCGCTTCGCCGGTGTTGAACATGTCCGGCTCGACGAGTTCGCGAAGCTGCGCCGTCATTTGAGGCGGCTTGTCGAATTTATCTATATCGCGCTGCTCGGGCGGTTCCACATAAGCGGGCACCACGACGCGAGAGTCGAGAATATCGAGCGCAGGGTAATCGCTGATGGGGCCGAAAGCTTCAAACGGCTTGGCCGGCATCGAGCGAGAAACGAGAGTCCGGTCAACCAGAACTCCGAGCGGAAGATGCGAAGGGATGGTAGTTTTTCCGTCGAGTGGAATCGCGCCGTCCGACAACTCGGAAGGCACCACCGTGCGGTCGTCCATGTAAGTCGTTCGCCGGCGAGACGGTCTCTTGGCCTCTTCTTTTGTGAGAGGACGCACATCTGTCGGCACCAGCGTCCGCGGAATCATCGGGAATCCTGTGGCGCAAAAGTCCCCAGTTGGACGCGCTGCGCGTGTTCCAGGGTTGCCGCCATCACGCGATCGGCTAGCTCCAGAGCGCGCCGTCCTGCACGGCCATCCACCAGCGGCACGCGGCGCGTGCGAACGCATTCGAGAAACTCGCGGAGTTCGGCATGCAGCGGCTCTTCCGGCGAAGCGGGCACTTGCTCGAATTTGATTTCAGGCTGCGCGCCGCCGGATTCCACGCGCACACGCAAAACATCCTGTCGCGTGAAGTCCAGGGACACGTATTCGTGCTCCTGAAAAAATCTCATCTTGCGGACGCGCTCGGTGGAAACGCGGCTGGCGGTAAGATTCGCGACCGTTCCGCTTTCAAATTCGATGCGGGCTTGTGCAATGTCCACTTTGTCGGTCATCACCGGAATTCCAACAGCTTTCAAATCCACGACCGGCGAGTTCACCAGCGAGAGAAGAATGTCGAGATCGTGAATCATGACGTCGTAAACTACATCGATATCCAGGCTGCGCGGGGTAAAAATTCCCAATCGATGTACTTCAAAAAACATCGGACGCGAGACAATTTTTTGCACCGCAGTGACGGCCGGATTGAAGCGTTCTACATGACCCACTTGCAGGATGCGACGCCCTCGCGCGGCGGATGCAATCAATTTGTCCGCTTCGCCAAGAGACGCCGCTATGGGCTTTTCGACCAATACGTCCAGGCCACCGTCCAAAAGTTGGCAACCGACACGAGCGTGCTCTTTCGTCGGCACCGCCAGGCTGACGGCCTGCACGCCTTCTGCCGCCAGCGATGAAATATCCGGGATTATTCGCGTACCGAATTCAGCGGCAATTTTTTCCGCGCGCGCGGCGTTCGCGTCAACCACGCCGACAAGCTGCGCGCCTGGAATCTCGCGCCAAACGCGGACGTGGTTCCGGCCAAACTCGCCGGCCCCGACGACAGCAACGCGAATAGGCTTGTCAGTCACAATTTCCTTTTCGGCGGCCGTTTTTCCGGCGAGTTCGCCGAATCTACTTCTGTAGCGAAGGCCTCGATTGCAATTCCCGCATCGTCCGCGGCTCGAACGAGCTCGTCGCGATCGAACAAGAGCGTCCGGCCCGCATCAATTGCCAACGCCGTGGCATTCGCCTTCCGCATTACCTCAATCGTTTTGAGCCCGACCACCGGAACGTCAAATCGCATATCTTGCAGCGTCTTGCTTACCTTCACCACCACTAGCTTCTGCCCGCCTGTAATGCGCGCTGCACGTTCGATTGTCTCATCCGTGCCTTCCATAGCCTCTATTGCAACGCAAGCGCGATCGCGCACGACCACCATTTGACCCAGGTCGAGTCCTGCAATCTGCCGGGCGACTTTATGTCCGTAGGCGATATCAGCGGCTTCTGACTCATTCGGAGCGCGCTTCGTCAAAACCCCCGCCTCCGGCAAAAGCGGCCCCAGAAATTTCGTAGAATTTACGAGTTCGATGCCTTCTTCGCCCAGTACGCCGGCAATGGCGCCTATCAGCGAGTCCGTATTCTTTGCCGGCAGAGAAAACAGCAATTTCGCCAAGCGCCAATCGGGCCGGATGGCGCTGAAGATTTTATTGTGTTTCACCTGCCCGGCCATCACCGCGCGCTTCACGCCTTCTTGATGCAATAACTCAATTGTACGGCTAAGCTCGCCCAGGCTCACCCAGTGCAGGCGTTTCGCCACACGCTCCAGCTCCGGGGAAGCTTCCTCGCGAATAGCGACCACGGCCATTTCAATACCGCGGCTGCGGGCGCCCTCCAGCACCAGGAAAGGAAAGTCTCCGTTACCCGCAATTAATCCCCAGCCGGATGTAACTTTTTTTTCAGGTGCGGCCACGGCGTCCTATTTGATCAGGCCGTGCTCGGCCGATTCGATAAACCGGATTAATGTTAAGACGTCCTCGGAGCCGGACAGGGTTTCACGCATTTTCTCAACAGCCTGCGATGTGTTCAACTTCGACCGTAGCAGTAGGCGATACGCCTTTTCGATAGCTTCAATGCGCTCGGGAGAAAATCCCTGGCGTTCCAGGCCGATGGCATTCACACCGTAGCACCGGCTATCGCGCGGCGAGACCACCTTTGAAAATGGCGGAACGTCTTGAGTAATCACTGTATGCGCCCCAATGTAAGAATGCCTTCCGATGCGGCAAAATTGCTGCACCGGACAGAACGCGCCCACCGTGGCATAGTCCTCCACGGTCACATGGCCCGCGAGTGTTCCGCCGTTTACAAATATGGTGTGATCGCCTACCGAGCAATCGTGTCCGATATGTGCGTACGACATGATGAGGTTATGGCTGCCGATTCGCGTGACGCCGCCACCCTTCACCGTGCCACGGTTTACCGTTGAGAACTCGCGAAATTCGTTGGCGTCCCCGATTTCCAACGCCACACGCTCGCCTTTGTAGGTCAGATCCTGGGGATCGCCGCCGATAACAGAAAAAGGGTAAACGTGGTTTCCGCGGCCAAGCCGCGCCGGTCCTTGCACCACGGCATGGTGGTCGAGGATACAGCCGTCACCCAACTCGACTTCCACACCAACTACCGCGAAGGCGCCGATTTTTGCGCCACTTCCGATCCGCGAGGAGGGGGAAACGTCGGCCCGCGCATCAATTTCGCTCATTGAGGCTTATCACCGGGATTCGCAGCCGGATTTAGTTCTGTTTCGATGTCCACCATTTTGCACATCAGCGTGGCCTCGGCAGCGAGTTCCCCATTCACGGAAGCTTTGCCTGCCAGCTTGCAGAATGTGCCGCGCCAAGCGAGAACGTCCACTTCCACGCGCAGTTGGTCGCCGGGGACGACCGGCCGGCGAAAGCGGGCGTTATCAATTGCCACGAAATAAAGCAGCTTCTTTTCCCGGTCTTTCACTTCTTGCAGCAGCAGTACGCCCCCCGTCTGCGCCATGGACTCTATGATCAGAACGCCAGGCATGATGGGCTGGCCGGGGAAATGGCCCTGAAAGAAGCTTTCATTGATGGTGACGTTCTTTATTCCTACAATCCGCTTCCATCGTTCCATTTCTTCGATGGTATCGACCAGCAAAAATGGATAGCGATGTGGGAGAATCTTCTGGATCCCGTTACTGTCGAGGATCATCGTTGTCCTCAAATTTCCGTTTTATTTCCACGCGCAGGTTACAGCCGCATGTTTCCCCATCGCGCAATCCGACGATTCTATACGAAACAGGAGCGCTTTTGAATCGCTCTGGAATGCTCGTTGCTGCGTTCCGGCGCTGCTGCTAGCATACCCGCGTAATGGACCCTCGCGAAATGACCCTACCGACCGGCGCAATGCGAAAAATTCTCCGCGAATTGAAGAATCGCGAGAAGCACATGGTGCGGCTGCTCGGCGATTTTGTGCGATGCGAATCTCCTAGCCACAATAAAGCTGCGGTGGATCGCTTCGGTGCAATTGTTGCGAGAGAGTGGCGGCGACGCGGCGCGAAGGTTCGGATCCTCCGCAATTCCTCGCGCGGCAATCACGTGCGAGCTGAGGTGTGGCTGGGACGAGGGCGCCGGCCTCGGCGACAGCTCATGGTTCTCGGCCACATGGATACTGTGTATCCCCTCGGCACTCTGGCGAAAATGCCGTTTCGCGTTTCTGGCGGCCGGGCTTGGGGACCCGGAACATTCGATATGAAGGGTGGGCTTGTTTTAGCCCTTTTCGCCGTGGATGCGCTGAAGGCCACTGGAATCAAACCGAACAAGCGCCTCGTATTTTTTTGGAATTCAGATGAGGAAATCGGGAGCGAAAGTTCGCGGCGAGCCATTGAACGCGAAGCGCGGCGTAGCGATGCCGTCCTTGTTCTAGAGCCGTCATTTGGCCTCGACGGAAGATTGAAAACGGCGCGCAAAGGTGTAGGCGGCGCGGAGATTGTGGTAACCGGACGCTCTGCGCACGCGGGTGTCGATCCGGAAAAGGGTGTCAATGCGGTGCACGAGCTTTCTCTGCAGATTCAACGGATGATGAAGTTGAATGATCCACGGCGCGGAATCACGGTACAGGCGACCGTTGTCGCCGGCGGTACGGTTTCAAATGTGATTCCAGCCCACGCGCGCGCGGAACTGGATATTCGCTACTCGCGAATGGCTGACGCAGCAAGCCTCCAGCGGCAGCTTCGCCGCCTGCGTCCAATACTGAAGGGAGCGCGTGTGGAAATTCGCGCAGAAAGAAGTCGCCCACCGCTGGAGCGTACTGCCGCAACGCGCGCCTTGTTTCGTCAGGCGCAATCACTAATGCGCGAACTGGGATTGCAGCTCGGTGAAGCTGCAACGGGAGGCGGATCTGACGGCAACCTTACCGCGGCTCTCGGCGTGCCAACGCTGGATGGCCTCGGAGCTGTTGGCGACAACCCCCATAACCCGCGCGAGCACGTGCTGATTCGCGCGCTGCCGCAGCGCGCGGCGTTGATCGCCGGACTGCTAGCCTCGCTGTAGCTGCACGATGTTTCGAACTACTCTGGCGAATTAGTCGATCGTATTCAGCGGACGTCTTCGTGCCGCAGATACGTGATGGTCTGCTGTTGAAGGTCGGCGTAATTCTCATGCAACGTATCGCGCAGAGCATCTTCTGTCGAGGGCGCAGCGGCGATGTGGTCCAGCAAATGGCTGATATCGCTCACTCCCCCTGCCTGAATAATGGATTCAACAGCGGCAAGTGACCAAGCGTACGCCATGGACGCTGAATTCCCGGGCAGCGCCAGCCATGAACCTTCCAGCATTCCGAGAGTGGGCACCGCTCCCTGATTCGCGGCATCCAGCAATGCTCCGGCCGAAGCGCTGCTGCGGCGCCCCTCCATGTATTGTGCCACTCCTTCCTGAAGCCAAGTCGGCGCCCGACCATGCGATTTCTGCCCGATAAAACTGTGCGTCAGTTCGTGCTTCAACACATGGGCGAGTTCCGGGGTCACGCTCGTGAGTCCCTGAACAGGAATTCGTATGCGCCCGTCGTTGATAGCGCCGGCCCAGCTCGGAGCTCGAGTGATGTCCGCAAAGGACTGCTCGGTGTAAAGGATTACGCCAATTTGTTCGGGCGGCGTGTAATCAAGTTGCGACTCCAGGTCACGAAAATCATCTTCTAGAGCGTGCAGGATTCCCTGAGCCAGATCCGGTGTTGCGCTGCCGTTGTACTTCAGAGCGAAATGCGCAGTTTCACCTTCCCGATAACTTTCCTCCTCGGATTTATCCCGCTCGGCCTTTTCCAAAGCATGTTCGACCTCGGGATCCGGGTGCAAACGTTCGGCTCGCGTCCATTCCTCCACAGCCCGATCCATTTTATTTGCGCCGTAATAAGCCCAGCCGGTAAGTTTCGCGATATCCGCCGCACCCGGAGAGGAATCGGGTGTGAGGCGTCGCGCATGTTCCAGCGGCTCGAGAGCGGTGGTGAATTGGCTTTCGCGCAGATAAAGTGCAGAGAGGTTCAGCAGCAGGCCAAGGTTGTCCGGAGCGAACGAAAGAGCCTGGCGATAGTGATCGATCGCGGCGTCTGTGTCGCCCTTGCTGACTAGAAATTGAGCGGCCGCGTAGTGCGAGGCTGCGAGTTTTTCGACTGCGGTCGCGCCCCCGCTCCGCGCAGAGCCTTCCAGCTGCGCGATGTAGCCAAAATCGATGGCATTGTCGTGCACGGTGAGGCGCGCAACATCCTCATACCCGCGCGCTGGGTCAACCGCGGCCACCGAGATCGGCGGAACGGATGACGCGCCCGCGGCGGAAGAGTATCCAAGATTGTCTCGGTCGATGCGCTCAACGATGGATTTCGGGATGGACATCTGGCCGGCCGGGGTTTCGTAGGTGATGTGGTCGCCATCTTCGGTGACATTCGAAGCCACAATCCGGCGGCCGTTCTTCAGGACAATCGTGTCGGCCGACGCGGACGAAGCGGCGAGCACAAATAACAGTCCGATAAGCGCTGTTCGACGCACACTCCGATTTTACCAAGCGATTTCACTTTACCTCGGCATTGCTTGCTGCTTCATGCCCTAAGTTGTACAGTCGATTTAATGCGACCGAGAATGCGAGTTTCGCCCGGCTTTCTCCTGCTGCTTGCTTGTCTTGCTATCGCGCCGTTTCCCTTGTGCGGTGATGCACATGCTCGTGTCGCGACAAGTTCGCTCCCTGATGATCCCGGCGCGCTATACCGGGCACTGAACGACCTGCGGCCGGATGGAGCGCACGTGTATGACGTTCACGACCTGAACGTCAAGCGCGATGTCATCAGCATCACGTTTTCCGAGGGCAAGCTGGCGTTTCTGCCCGCCATCGGAGGTCACGTGACTGGTGCAGTATTTGCCGGCCGCGGCCGCGTACTTGCGACGCCTAGGGACCCCGGCGAGCGGCGCTCCCTCTCGCAATTTCTCGGCGTGCCCATTCTCGATCAGACCTTTTCTCGCGCCTATATCCGTTTCACGGACGAGACCGCCGCTGAGCTCCAACAACAGTTGAAATCAGCGGGCACTCCGGAAGCTGTTGACACGCGGTTTGCAGAAAGCTGGAACGCGGTCGTTGGGGCTCTCGCGCCGACGCAAGCGCTTCGAATCATGCAGGATCTGTTATCGAACAACCCGCTGCCCTTCTTCTACGCAATGCTCGACGGCAATTCCACCGGCGCATTCGATGTGCTGGTTGATCGGCGGCGGGACGAGCAAGTCTTTATAGGGCAAGCGCGGGCGGCCGAGGGTGTTTCGTTTTACGATGTTTGGGCCTCTTTTCGGGCCCAAGATGCTCCGGCCGTGCTGATGGAGCCCTTCCTCCCCGTCGAATATCGCATTGATTCAACAATCGCAAACGATCTTTCGCTCGAAGGCAAGACGACCGTGCGGCTGAAAACTGCGCGCGCCGGGGATCGATTCGTTCTACTGGAACTTTCTCGCAATTTGGCAGTGGAAGAAATCCATTCTGAAGATGGAACCCCTCTCGTTTTCTTTCAGAATAAGGACTTGGAACGCCGCGACATTCTTCGGCGGGGAGATGATGTGATTTTTGTCGCCCTCGCCGCACCTGCGCAAGACGGCCAAGAATTTCGATTCCAGATTTCCTACCGCGGAAACGTGATTACCGAATCGGGAAACGGAGTGGAATTCGTCGGCGAGCGTGAAAATTGGTACGCCCATGTAGCAAGCAACGGGCGATTCGTGCCTTTCGATTTGACCTTTCGCTGGCCTAGGCGCTTTACGCTGGTTGCCACTGGAACGAAGATTGAGTCACATGACGAAGGAGACTCGATCACCGGGCATTGGCAATCGGAAGTCCCTTTTTGCGTAGTAGGGTTCAACTTGGGCGAATACAAGATGGAGAGGGCCGCGGAACAACCGAAAATTCAACTGTATGCCAACAAGGAGCTCGAAGACGCCATCGCTTCCCGTCTGCGCGAGCACGCGCAGCTTCGTCAACTCCCTTCCATCGGCCATTCGAGTTCTCAGGCCGTTCCCGATCCCACGGAGCCTGAACCTCCTCCTTTGCCCAGTCCCGCGGCGGTGCTGAAGCAGCTCGGAAGAGGAGTTCTTGACTCGATTCACTTCTATGAAAAGTTGAACGGGGAATTCCCCTTCGATCACCTCGACGTTGCGCAAATCCCGGGCTCGTTCGGCCAGGGTTGGCCGGGCCTGGTATATCTGTCGACTCTCGCGTTTTTACCGGCTCAGGCACAGGAGAGTGCGGGATTAAGAGAATGGGAACAACGCGAGGCCAGCGACTTAATGCCTTTTCACGAAGTCGCGCATCAATGGTGGGGAAACGTTGTAGGTTCGGCGACTTATCGGGACGTATGGATCCAGGAAGGAATGGCCAACTATCTTGCGCTCCTCTATTTGGATGCTCGGAAGCCTTCCAGCCATTATCTGTCGGCTTGGCTCGAACATTATCGCGAAAACCTTGTTGCCAAGGTTCCAGGATCGAGTGAGTCCACGGATGAAGCCGGACCGTTAAGCCTCGGTCCTCGATTGAGATCGTCGAAGATGCCGGATGCGTACCGCACAATCATCTACGGGAAAGGAACCTGGGTGATTCACATGCTCCACGAGATGCTGCACGATCCGGCGGCAAAGGACAGTGATGCACGGTTCCGCGAACTTCTTCAGGCCATTCTCACGAAATATCGGTTTCGAGCGCTTACGGCCGAAGATTTTCAGCGAGAGGTGGAACGCCAGATGACTCCGGCAATGGACTTGGAGGATACCCGCCGAATGGATTGGTTCTTCGACGAATGGGTTCGCGAAACAGGGATTCCTCACTACTCCGTGAAATTCGAAGTGAAGCCGCACGGAAACGAGTTTCTTGTTACCGGACGGCTGGAGCAGGACGAAGTCGACGACCTATTTACCGCCCCCGTGCCGGTGTATGTAGCGCGACCAGGAATAAGGCCGGATCGTCTCGGAATTGTAATTACCACAGGTCCCACCACTCGCTTCCATTTCATTTCCCACATTCGGCCCACGCATCTTCTGATCGATCCGCATCTCACGCTGCTTTGTCGAACGAATTGAGTTTCTGTTCATCCTTCAAAGACATATCCTCCGTCGTCTTGGCGAACTGATATTTTTTGGCTTTCAACTTGCGCACGGCGTTTTCCGGTCTTATGCTATGCAGTCCTAAGTGGTCCATAACGTGAAAAAGCAAGATCATTCATAAAGACGTAAGAATTCGATAGCACTCTTTGAATATCAAATGCGCTTCCGACCGTCACTGGGTCTGGGGGGACATCGATGCGACGACTGTAAACTTTGATGCCCCTTCCGGCAGTTCACTGGCATCGTATTTCTGATTCCGAGGTTACTTCGTGGATCCTGAGGGTTCTCAGAACATAAACGAAGCGAGCCAAGCTCCTGTCCTGGAGCCGGGCCATACGCTTTCGTCCGTTACCGAGAAGATCAGCTCGATTGTGCTGGGCCGTGGCACGACGAAGGGCTGGATGTTCGGTTTCGCAATAGCCTTCGCCCTCCTGATGTTGTTAAACGTAGCCGTTACCTATTTATTGGTAAAAGGCGTAGGAATTTGGGGAATACGAATCCCGATTGCCTGGGGATTCGCCATCGTAAATTTCGTTTGGTGGATTGGTATCGGGCACGCCGGAACGCTGATTTCCGCCATTCTCCTTCTGTTGCATCAGAAGTGGCGCACGTCAATTAACCGCTTCGCCGAAGCGATGACCATTTTCGCGGTAGCCTGCGCCGGCATGTTCCCGCTGCTGCATATGGGGCGCCCGTGGCTGTTTTTCTATCTGATGCCCTATCCCAACGCCATGTGGTTGTGGCCGCAATTCCGCAGCCCGCTCGTTTGGGACGTCTTTGCGGTGTCCACGTACGCCACGGTATCTCTGCTTTTCTGGTTCGTGGGAATGGTTCCAGATTTGGCCACCCTTCGCGATCGCGCAAAAAATCGCGCGGCGCGAATTATTTACGGCGTGCTAGCCATGGGCTGGCGCGGTTCAGCCGTTCATTGGTCGCGGTATGAAACGGCGTCCTTGCTTCTAGCGGGGTTGGCAACGCCGCTGGTCGTGTCTGTGCATACGGTGGTGAGCTTCGACTTCTCGGTTGCCATCGTTCCGGGATGGCATAGCACCATCTTTCCCCCTTATTTCGTGGCCGGCGCAATTTATTCAGGATTTGCGATGGTTATTACCCTGGCAATTCCGATTCGAAAGTTTTACCACTTGGAAGATCTCGTCACCATGCGTCATCTGGACAACATGGCCAAGGTGATGCTCGCCACCGGCGTCATCGTCGCCTACGGCTACATGATGGAGACGTTCATAGCCTTCTACAGCGGAAACCAGTACGACCGCTACATGATCATGAACCGTATGACCGGGCCCTATGCCTTTTTCTATTGGCTCCTAATCGCGTGCAACATCGTGATTCCGCAAGTGCTCTGGTCGCGCAAGGTGCGCAACAGCGTCCCGATTCTGTTCGTCGTAGCGCTGATCGTAAACGTGGGCATGTGGCTTGAGCGGTTTGTGATTGTTGTTGTAAGCCTGCATCGCGATTATATTCCGTCGGCTTGGGGCACCTACATGCCGACGCGTTGGGACTGGGCCACCTACGTCGGGACCATTGGGCTGTTCCTGACGTTGTTCTATCTTTTCATCCGCTTCCTGCCGATGATTTCCATCGTCGAGATGCGCTCTTTGGTGGAAGAAACAAACGAAGAAGGGCAAGCTAAATAGCAGGTTTAAAGGCTCGATGTAATGTCACAAATTTTTCACACCAGCACGAATGTTCTCTCGCGCCTGAGCATCTATGGCGGCGTGTTCATCGTTGCGCTGCTGGGCGCGGCGCTCTACGGAATTGAATTATCGCCGTGGTACACCGATGTCCACGTGTCGCGCGAACAACCAGTCCCCTTCAGCCACAAGCACCACGCGGGCGAACTGGGAATAGACTGCCGCTACTGCCACACGTCGGTGGAAAAATCCGCGTTCGCGGGAGTTCCGCCGACGCAAACTTGCATGACTTGCCATTCGCAGATTTGGACCAATTCCGCGATGCTCGAGCCCGTCCGCTCAAGCTATCGCACCGATAAATCCATTTCCTGGACGCGAGTGAACGCGTTACCCGACTTCGTATATTTCGATCACAGTATCCACGTAAGCAAAGGAATCGGCTGCACCACTTGCCACGGCCAGATTGCCGAGATGCCGCTGACCTACCGCGAAGGCACGCTGTACATGTCCTGGTGCCTCGATTGCCACCGCCAGCCGGAGAAATACGTGCGGCCGAAATCTCAAGTTTTCAATCCGAATTACGTGGTGCCGTCCAACCAAATGGAATTGGGGCGGCAGCTGGTGAAGGAATATAAAATCCAGAGCCTGCAAAACTGTTCCACGTGTCACCGATGAAAGCTGAACGAATAATACTATGAGCTCAAAACCAAACGCACCGGACCCGAATTCAATCGATCTCGCCGCTGTGCGCGCGAAGCTCGCGCAAGCCGGGCAGAAACACTTCTGGCAGAGCCTCGAGGAATTGTCGGAAACGAAAGAATATCGCGAATTCCTCGAACATGAATTTCCACACGATACCGCTAAGAATCCTGAAGGTATTGATCGCAGAGATGTGCTGAAGCTCGCGGCCGCTTCCGCAGCGCTCGCCGGCCTTAGCGCCTGCACTAAATTGCCCACCGAAAAAATCGTCCCGTATGTAAGGCCGCCCGAGGAAATTATTCCCGGTAGGCCACTTTTCTATGCCACTTCCATGCAACTAGCGGGAGTGGCGACGGGGTTGTTGGTCGAAAGCAATATGGGGCGGCCCACGAAAATCGAAGGCAATCCCGAGCATCCCGGCAGCCTGGGTGGCACGGACGTCTTCACGCAAGCCTCGGTTTTGACGCTTTACGATCCGGACCGGTCTCAAACAGTCATACACGAAGGCCGCATCAGCGATTGGAGCACGTTCGGGGTAGCCATGGCCGACGTGCGGGGGCAACAATCACCGAAAGGATCCGGACTGCGAATTCTGACCGAAACGGTTACTTCACCTTCGCTCACCGCGCAGATTCGCGCCATCCTTACACAATTTCCGCAGGCAAAGTGGCATCAGTATGAACAGTGCGGGCGCGACAATGTGCGCGCCGGAGCAAAACTAGCGTTTGGAAAGCCTGTCAATCCGGTCTACAGATTTGATAAAGCAGATGTAATCGTCTCCCTGGACGCGGATTTCCTTACAACCGGTGCAGGACACGTGCGCTACGCGCGCGATTTTTCTTCGCGGCGCTCGACGGAATCGTTGTCGTCGAATCCGAATCGGCTTTATGTCGTCGAGTGCATGCCCACTAGCACAGGCGCTATGGCGGATCATCGCAAACCGGTGCGAGCGAGCGAAGTACCAGAGTTTGCGGCTCGCCTTGCTTCCGAACTGGGAATTGGATCGGCAAATAGTGCAGGCGCCCCTGCGCAAGGAATCTCGGCGGAATGGACACGCGCTGTAGCGAAGGATCTTCAGCAGCATCGCGGCTCGTCCCTCGTAGTTGCAGGAGATGAGCAGCCCGCCCACGTGCACGCACTGGCGCACGCGATGAATGCCGCGCTAGGCAACGTGGGGAAAACCGTGTACTACACGGATCCACTCGACGCGGACCCGGTTGATGGAATCGAATCGCTGGGCACCCTTGTGAACGATATGAAGGCCGGAAAAGTTGACGCCCTTCTGATTCTCGGCGGCAATCCTGTGTACGACGCCCCTGCCGATTTCGATTTTGGCCCGGCCCTGCTCAACGTCAAGCTGCGCATACATTCGGGGTTGTACTACGACGAAACCGGCGAGCTTTGCCAGTGGCATGTCCCCGCGACCCACTACCTCGAATCCTGGGGCGATGCGCGAGCCTACGACGGCACTATCGGAATTATTCAGCCGCTGATTGCCCCGCTTTATGAAGGCTGCCACTCGGCGTACGAGATCACCGCCCTGCTGGGAAGCGATCCCGGCAAATCGAACCACGACATCGTGCGCGATTACTGGGCCGGGCAGCGACCCGAGAAAGAAAAGGCATTCGAGGATTTCTGGGAGCGTTCCTTACACGATGGAATCATCGCTGGTACGGCGCTGCCGGCGATAAGCGTCAGCGCGCGATCGGATTTTGCAAAGCCGGCAGCCGCGCAAGCTCCTGCGACCGCTGCATCTTCTCCCGACTTGGAAATTTCATTCCGCCCCGACCCCGCAATTTTCGACGGACGTTTCGCAAATAATGGATGGCTGCAAGAGCTTCCCAAGCCCAATACACGCCTGACCTGGGATAACGCTGCCATGATTGGCGCGGGGACAGCGCAGCACCTAAACGTCACGGCGGGCGACTACGTGAAGCTTCAGCTAAACGGCCGGGAAACCAAGGCCGGGATCATGATTGTGCCGGGCCACGCGGAGAATTCCATCACGCTGCATCTGGGGTACGGCAGGCGCAGAGCCGGGAAAGTGGGCACCGGCCCGGGTTTCAACGCAAATTTCATCCGCACATCCGCGTCCCCGTGGTCAGCTACCGGATTGCGCGTGGAAAAAACCGGCAAGCAATATTATTTTGCGGTGACGCAACATCAATACATTATCGACCATCAAGGTCGCGGCTCAGAAGAAGCGAGCGACGCCGCTTTCCATCGCGATCTGATACAAGTAGCCACCCTGGAAGAGTTTCGCGCCAATCCAAACTTCGCCAGAGATCCGAACGAAGAAGCCACTCGCGGCCTTACGCTTTATCCCGGCTTCAAATATGAAGGCTACGCCTGGGGCATGTCCATTGACCTGAATAAGTGCGTCGGGTGCAACGCCTGCGTGGTTGCTTGCCAGTCTGAAAATAATATCGCCGTGGTAGGCAAGGAACAGGTGATGGCCGGTCGCGCAATGCATTGGATCCGAGTTGATACCTATTTCCGCGGCGGCCTTGAAAATCCGGAAATGTACTACGAGCCGATGCCGTGCATGCAGTGCGAAAACGCGCCCTGCGAAGTGGTATGCCCGGTCGGAGCTACCACGCACAGTCCGGAAGGACTGAACGAGATGACCTACAACCGCTGCGTCGGAACTCGTTATTGCTCCAACAACTGTCCCTACAAAGTGCGCAGATTTAACTTTTTCCTGTTCTCTGACTGGCAGACGCCCAGCCTCTACGGCGTGCGCAATCCTAACGTGACCGTGCGCAGCCGCGGCGTGATGGAAAAATGCACCTACTGCGTGCAGCGAATCAATGCCGCCAAAATCCGCTCCGAGGAAGAAAACCGGCCGGTCCATGACGGCGAGATCGTAACCGCTTGCCAGGGCGCGTGCCCTGCGGACGCCATCGTTTTCGGCAATATCAACGACCCGAACAGCCGCGTCGCAAAGCTCAAAGCGCAATCGCGGAATTATAGTTTGGTGGGCGAGTTGAACACCAAACCGCGCACCACCTACCTGGCGCGCGTGCGAAATCCGAACCCGGAGATTCACGAATAGCACATGAAGCGCAAAGCTATTTACGGATTGCTGGCGGAATTCGAGACGCCCGAACAGCTTCTCGTAGCGGCGCAAACCACGCACGACGCCGGCTACAAGAGCATCGATGCCTTCACCCCTATGCCGGTTGAAGGCATGGCTGAAGCGGTCGGATTTGAACACACCAGCCTTCCCGCGGTCGTTTTCACCGGAGGATTGCTCGGCGGGTTGTTCGGCTTTTTCATGTGCTACTACGCGAACGTAATCAGTTATCCGCTAAATATTGGAGGCAAGCCGTACAACAGTTGGCCCGCCTTTATCCCGATTACATTCGAACTGACCATACTGGGCGCGGCTCTTTCAGCGGTTTTCGGCATGCTGGCGATGAACGGCCTGCCCACGCCGTATCATCCGGTCTTTAATGTCGCAAGGTTCGCGCTCGCGTCGAAAGACCGATTCTTCCTTTGCGTGAAGGCGCGCGACAAGAAATTCGATTTGGCTAAGACGAGGGATTTTTTGGAAAGTTTGCATCCTCACGGAGTGTTCGAAATTGAAGTTTGATTTTCATCACGGCGGAAGCGGGGGCGCTAGCGCGAGTATTGGCCGCGTATGGCTCGGCATGAGAAGACTCACTTGCCTCGGCGGCATCGCCATGCTGCTGGCTGGTTGCCGGCTCGACATGCACATTCAGCCGAAATATCTTCCCGACGAACCCAGCACCTTCTTCGATGATGGCCGCTCCGAACGGCCCGTGGTTCCTGGCACGGTAGCGCGCGGGCAGCTCCACACCGATGAATTGCTTTATACCGGCAAAGAGAACGGCGTCGTGGCAGACAAATTTCCTTTCCCCATGACGCGCGAGGATTTGGAGCGTGGCCGCGAGCGCTACAACATTTACTGCACTCCTTGCCACGATTACACCGGCAGCGGGCAGGGCATGATCGTTCAGCGCGGCTTCCCGCCTCCGCCCTCGTTTCACCTTGAAAGCTTGCGGAAAGCTCCCGCCGGACATTATTTTGAAGTCATCACCAACGGCTTCGGCTCCATGTATAGCTACGCTTCACGTGTACAGCCGGAAGATCGCTGGCGGATAGCAGCGTACATTCGCGCGCTTCAGCTAAGCCAGCACGCCACGATGCAGGATGTGCCGGAAAATGAACGTTCGAAGTTGACGGAACAAAATGCCGGGAACGTCCCGGGACACGCGGCAGGGCAACCATGACGAACGCGCTGGAAAAATTTGAGCCGCGGGTTGACCGCATGCAACGAAACATGTTGCTGCTGGGAGCGTTCGCTCTCTTACTGTGCGCGTTTTTCGGACTGCGCAGCCCGGAATCGGCGCAACAAGCTTTCCAGTCCTATCTGTTTTCCTACATTTACTGGATCTCAATTCCTCTTGGGTGCATGGCGCTGTTGATGATGCATCACCTGACCGGCGGCTGGTGGGGTTATCCCATTAGGCGTCTGCTGGAGGCGGGCACCAGAACGTGCCTGGTGATGGCGGCTTTATTCATCCCAGTGTTGTTCGGGATAAACAAACTATATCCCTGGGCGCAGTGGGCGACTGACAAGCCCACGGATCCGAACCTGCATTTCAAAGTGATGTACCTCACCAGGAATTTTTTCATCCTTAGGTCGGTAATCTATTTCGCCATCTGGCTCACCATCGTCCATTTCCTGAACAAATGGTCGGCCGAGCAGGATGCCACGGGCAACACGCGCCTCGCCTCCATTCTGGAAGCATTCAGCGCGCCTGGCTTGATTCTGTGGGGAATCGCGGTCACCTTCTCCGCGATCGATTGGGTAATGTCCATCGAGCCGCTCTGGTTTTCAACTATCTTCGGTTTTCTTTTCATGATCGTCGAAGCGCTGGTAGCCATGGCCTTTGTGATTTTCGTCCTGCGCCTGCTTTCGGCTACCGAGCCCATGAAGAATGTTGTCACGGCCTCGCAGTTCAACGATCTTGGCAACCTGATGCTGGCATTCGTGATGCTCTGGGCTTATATGTCATTTTCGCAATTCCTGATTATTTGGGCCGGCAACTTGAAAGACGAAATCCCTTGGTACATCACGCGCGCATTCGGCGGCTGGGGAACTTTGGCCGTGTTTCTGATCGTGATGCACTTCGCGGTGCCGTTTCTGTTGCTGCTTCAGCGCGGAGTGAAGCGGCGCCTGCATGTTCTTTCCATCGTGACGGGGATGCTGGTCGTGTTGACTCTCGTGGACGTTTACTGGCTAGTCGTTCCAGCATTTGAGAATGAAAGAAAAAGCCCGCAGCTTCATTTATCGGACTTGCTTGCCGTAATCGGAATTGGCGGTATCTGGGTCGGCACGTACATCTGGCAGCTCAAGAAAATGCCGCTATTGCCATTGCATGACCCGCGGTTTGAAGGAGCGCTCCAGCATGAGCATGGAGACTAAGCGCCCGGCTGGCCTTACTCCTCCGGGCGGCCGCCAATCTCTGCCCGATCCGTCGGAGGATTATGAGCACAGGGATGCCGACACCGGCAGCCTGCTGAAATTCGGGCTTGGACTTGTGATCATCCTTATCGTCGTATTGTTTTCGATGAAATGGATGTTTTCCTACTTTGCAAAATCGCAACCGCTTGGGCCGCCGGCCTCCCCATTCGAGAACGTCCGTGTGTTGCCGCCGCAGCCGCGATTGCAAGTGAAACCCGGAGCGGATTTGCGCAGCTATTGTGGCGATCAAATGCAGAAACTCGATACCTATGGGTGGGTGGATCCGGAGAATGGCGTGGTTCGAATCCCGATTGACCGTGCAATCGACGTGACCATTGAGCGTGGTTTACCCGCGCGTCCCGCGGGCGCGGCACAATCATCCGCGCGCCCCCTGAGTATATCGCGCGAAGCAGCGTCCTCTCCCAATGGCCCGTGCGCCTATTGGACGCCGGAAGACGCGAAAGCAAAATCGCAGAATTTGGAGAAGTAGTTTGCTGGAGGGTTTCAGAGTGCGTAAGGCAGGTAGCGAAGTGAGAAAACTTTTTAATTTTTTCACGCGGGAAGGGACAGGATCGCTGCGGGCGTGCCGGCTAGCTGCGGCGATAGCGCTTGCGCTTTTGCCGCTTTCAACCCACGCGCAGCTTCAGGGCCCGGTACAGGATATCGGCGTGCGCCCGTCCCTTCTCAAAGAGGTTGGGATCGACCAGAAATTAAATCAATCGATCCCGCTGGATCTCGTCTTTCGCGACGAGCATGGAAAGTCCGTTCAGCTCGGAGAATATTTCGGCCAGAAACCAGTCATTCTGTCGCTGGTCTATTACAACTGCCCGATGCTCTGCACCCAGGTCCTCAACGGGCTCGAGTCCAGCTTGAAGCTGATCCCCATGGACATCGGCAAGCAATTCAATGTGGTGACCGTCAGCATCGACCCTACCGAGCGGCCTGTTCTCGCCGAAGCCAAGCAGGCCCTCTATACCGGTCTTTACGGACGACCGGGAGTAACCGACGGTTGGCATTTTCTTACCGGCGACGAGCAACAAATCCGGCAGCTCGCCAACGCCTTGGGCTTTCGGTATGCGTACGATCCGGATTCAAAACAGTTCGCCCATGCCAGCGCAATTATGATCGCGACTCCGGAAGGAAAAATTTCGCGCTACCTTTATGGCATTCAATTCCCGTCGCGAGATCTTCGTCTTGGTTTGGTAGAAGCTTCGGAAGGAAAAATCGGCACACCGGTCGATCAGGTGCTCCTCTTCTGCTACCACTACGACCCGTCCACCGGAAAATATGGCCTTTTGATATCGCGCCTGATTCAACTTGCCGGGGCGGTCACGGTGCTGGCGATCGCCGGTCTTATATTGGTGCTCTACAAGAAAGAACATTACGGGCTACCCGAACGAAGAACGTGAAGCCTGCGGGCTGATAAGCCGGGCTGTACAAGAAAAGGGACACTTAAATAGATCATGATGGGCGCCATCAAAACCGGTTTCGACTTTCTATTCGCAGCGGCGATTCAAACGCCTCAGCTTCGTCCCGAAGCAGCTTCTTCCATTGCGGAGGGAGTCGATCATCTTTACTTTGCCCTCACTTTCATCACCTTGTTTTTTACCTTCATCATTTTTTCCACCATTTTAGTCTTCATGGTGAAGTACCGCCGGCGCGCCGAAAACGAGCGCCCGCCGGACACTGGGGAGCACCTGGGGCTTGAGCTAACCTGGACCATAATTCCCACGCTGATCTGCGTGGGACTATTCCTCTGGGCTTCCAGCTTGTATTTTGAAAATTCCCGTCCTCCTTCGGCCTCCACTGAAATTTTCGTAATCGGCAAGCAGTGGATGTGGCACATCCAGCATCCCGAAGGCGTGCGGGAAATCAACGAGCTGCACGTTCCCGTCGGCGTGCCGGTGAAACTCACCATGACCTCGGAAGACGTCATTCACGATTTTTACATCCCCGCATTTCGCGTGAAGAAGGACGTGATTCCCGGCCGCTATTCTTCGCTCTGGTTTCAAGCTACAAAGATCGGTACCTATCACCTTTTCTGCGCGCAATACTGCGGAGCGGACCACGCCGAGATGCTCGGCTGGGTATACGTGATGTCGCCCGCGGATTACGCCGCCTGGCTCGCCGGAGGCGTTCCTAGTCAAACCATGCAGCAATCCGGCGAATTGATATTTAACAAACTCGGGTGCGCCTCTTGTCATCTTTCGGATGGTACCGGGCGCGGCCCTTCACTCGTGGGAATTTACAGCAAGGAAGAGGAACTCAAAAATGGCGACAAGCGGCTTGTGGACGAAGCTTTTA
>Ga0302326_10003957_pt1 | contig 34622 bp, 35 predicted proteins | sample Palsa_T0_3_FD_202264 | JGI IMG/M metagenome (GOLD analysis project Ga0302326, IMG submission 202264) | Peat permafrost microbial communities from Stordalen Mire near Abisko, Sweden - Palsa_T0_3 | ecosystem: Environmental > Terrestrial > Soil > Palsa > Peat permafrost | place: Sweden: Abisko...
CTGTGTGGCGACCGGTGAGACGGTCGATGACTGCGTACGTGAGATGCGTGGAGCGCTTGGCGCTCATCTGGATCTCGTTCGTCACCGCGACGAGCCGGCCCCGAAGCCGTCTGGCCCGGGGGTCTACGTCGAGCGCGCTGCAGCGTCCGCGGTGTAGCCACGGGTCACCGGTTCGAGCCCGGGCTTCGGCTTGGGCGAGTCCCGGTCCGCCACGCGGGCCTCGGGCGTTGCGCGAGCGCCATGGATCCGAGAGTCACCGCCTCCGGTTCGCGCAAGTTGCAGGCTGTTGTGTTCGCCGCGCTGGTCCGGTCTAGAAGAGACGTGCGCACGGTTAGAGGACGAACGGAATCAGCATCCTCGTACTGGTCCGGTACGCCGGGTAGGCAGTCGGGAACGTTGCGGTGAGGTTCTTCTCCTCCACGGATGCGGCGTAATAGAAGTACGCGCCCAGGACCACGACGATGATCACGCCGATCAAGTTGTTCGCCAGCGCGGTCCCGAGCAGCCCGGCCAAGAGGCCCGTGTAGATCGGGTGGCGGACGAACCGGTAGGGGCCGGAGGTGACGAGTTCCGGCTCGGCCTTCTGGGTCATCGGCATGCCCCAGTTGCGCCCGAGATGGAGGCGAGCCCAGATCGCCAGCGCGATGCCGGACGCGAACACGACAGCCCCGATCGCTCCGAGGACAGGGCTGTGTACGGCCAGGCTGCCGCCGCGGAAGACGCGAATGACAAGGACGACCGAGAGCGCGCTCAGGCCGGTCAGGGGGAGCCGACGCCTGCCAGGGCTGCGCTCCTTCGCATCGACTGCCGACACCAGCCAGTACAGCCAAAAGATGACCCAAGCGACGGCGATAGCGGTCTGAAGCGCGTGCATGTCGTTCACGGAGCGCCGATCGATCGGCAGATCGGCACAAGCCTACGGGCCACAACGAGACGCCGTGCCGACCCGGCACCGCTGGCGCCTCTGGTGAGTTTCGATTCGAATCTGGGCGCCCGATTAAACGGAAGTGACGATGTGCACTAACGCTCGGGCATGCGTTAGGCTTTCCGTGCTGGGCGCGGGCAGAGCGATGAGACCTAGGGTGGACCCCCGAACGTCTTGCTTTGTCCCGCGTCCGGCGAGCTGAGTCGCCGGAGCCACCGCGATTCACCACTCAGCTGCCGGAGCGCGCGCTCTGTCAAAACGCGGCAGCACCAGGTGACATCGCGAAGGTCCAAATGCTCGCGCTCGATGTTGTACGTTCGGATATAGGCGGCTGGCGATCGCACGCGTAGCTTCCGGGACCTCACACATACCTATCAGGGGGTCCACCCGATATGAGTACCACCACCGCTGCCGGACGGAGCAGCACCGGTGCGACGACGCCTGCGCCTGACGTTCAGGGCCCGCGGCTGCGCCCGCACGCGCTCGGTTTTCCGACACTGCTAGCCCAGTCGGTTGCACTTATTTCACCGACGATGACGGCCGTCCTGATCATCGCGCTGGCGTTTGGCGATGCCGGCCAAGGGACCTGGGCGGCTTATCTGTTCGGCACCATCATGTTGCTTTTCGTGGTGCTTTGTCTCAACCAGTTCGCTCGGCGCTCGGCGACGGCTGGGTCGATGTACGCCTACACGGCGCGCGGCCTCGGTCCGGCTTCGGGCGTACTCTCCGGATGGAGTTTGGTCTGGGCCTACTGGGGCATCGCCACCGCCGGGCTCGCGGGCTTCGCGATCTTTGCGCAGCAATTCCTCTCTGGGATCGGCGTTCACAGTCACGTCACCCCGTTCCTGTTCTTTGCGATCAGCGGCGCGATCTGCCTGACCGTCGCCTGGAAGGACATCCGCATCTCTTCGCTGTTGACGCTGGCGCTCGAGGCTCTCTCGGTCACCTGCATTCTCATCCTGGCGACGATCGTGCTGTTCAAGCACGGGGTGTCGGTCGACAGCGCTCAGGTCCAGCTCAAAGGCGTGAGCCTGAAGGACATGGACTTCGCGATCGTCGTCTGCATCTTCAGTCTTGTCGGCTTCGAGAGCGCGACGACGCTCGGTAGCGAGGCCAAGCGGCCGCTTCGCAACGTGCCGCGTGCGGTGATCTGCAGTCTGCTCATCACGGGCGCTTTCATGGTCTTCATGAGCTATGTCGAGGTCTTCGCAACGCACCACATGGGGATCTCGCTTGGTACGCTAGCTACGCCGCTGACGAACATCTCGGCGGCCTACGGCGTCAGCTTCTTCAAGGTGCCGGTGGCGCTGGGAGCGATGGTCAGCTTTTTCTCGCTATCTCTTTCCTGCCTCAACGCCGGGGCGCGCATCATCTTCCCGCTCGGTGGACACGGTGTTCTGCCGAAGCGGCTGCACGCGGTGCACGCCAAGAACATGACCCCGCACGTCGCACTTGGGACCTACGGGGCCGTGATCTTCACCATCGCGATCGTGCTGCACGCGACGGGCACGAGCCCGCTGACGATCTTCGACGATGCGGGCACTATGGCGGCCTTCGGGTTCCTGTTCGCGTACTTTATGATCAGCGTTGCCGCGCCCTTCTACATGCGCAAGATCGGCGAGCTACGCGCGCGCCACGTCCTGATCGCGGTCGCCGCGTTCGCCTGCCTGATGGTCCCCACGGTGGGCAGCTTCTACCCGGCGCCGCCATGGCCGGTCAACCTGTTCCCCTACCTCTTCCTCGCCTTCATGCTGCTTGGCGGTGCAAGGCTCTACCAGATGTACCGCACGCAGCCTGGATCGTTGCTGGCGATCCAGCGTGACCTCGAGCGCGCACTCGACGCGTCGGCTCGCGCCACGGCGATCAGCGAGGAGGCGCATCACCACCTAGGCCACGAGTCCGGCACGGCGTTTACGCCACCGGTCCCAGCGACAATGGGCTCGCCGATAATGACGATGACGTCGCGGCAAAACGAGTAAGCCAAACTGCGAGGCACATGTACGAGGCCGATCCAAGGAAGAACAACAGCAGCAGCGGCGGAGCCCAGCTTCGCCGCTGCTGCTGTATGTGTGATCGGGTCTACCAGACGACACCGGGGCCACGATGGACGGCGTAACGGTTACCGGTTTGCATACATATCCGGTTAAGTCGTGTGCCGGGGTCGATCTGCAGCAGGCACGCGTAACTCCGCGCGGGCTCGAGTTCGATCGGGATTTCATGGTTGTCGACGACGAGAACGATTTCGTCTCACAACGTAAGGTCCCGGAGCTCGCGCTCGTCGTTCCCACCATCGGTGATGGAGCGATCACCTTGACGGCCCCGGGCATGGAGGCCGTGCAAGTGCCGCTGGAGCTCGAAGCGGACGCCGGCGCGCTGATCACGGCGACCGTCCATCGTCGGCCGATGACCGGCCAGGTCGTGCGTGAGGATCTCAACGACTGGTTCACGACGTTCTTGCCGCCCTACAAGGACAACCGGCGGTTTCGCCTGCTGCGCGTTCGCGAGGACGTTCCCACATATATAAAGGACCGGTACCAAAAGGCGGGCGCGTCCAATCTGGTGGGGTTCGCGGACGGCAGCGCGATGCTGCTGGCGAGTGAGCCGTCCCTGGCGCAGCTCAACATGCAACTCGACGAGCCAGTGCCGATGAATCGGTTCCGACCGAACATCGTCGTTGACGGGGCCGACCTGCCGCCCTACGACGAGGACTTCTGGACTCACATCCAGATCGGCGGGCTGGACGCGTTCGTCGTCAAGGCGTCGGACCGGTGTTCCATTATTGACACAGACCAGCGCACCGCCACTGTCGGCAAGGCGGTCCGTAGCGCACTGCGGACGCGAAAGGGTGTCAACGCTCACGACGACTCCAACAAAGGGGTGTTTTTCGCACAGAACCTAAATCACGTTTACGCACCAGGAATGGTGATCAGGGTCGGCGACTGCGTGCGCGTGTTCAGCAGGAGCTCAGAGCCCAACGTGGTTTTGGATCGGGCTCGTCGCGCGGACGCGATGGCGACGACACGGCGTTAGCCGCTTGACGCGATCGCGGGCCGGCTAGGGCTTTGCGTCGTTGCCGGGCCGGATGACGCCGGTCTCGTAGGCCAGCACAACTGCCTGCACGCGGTCACGGAGCCCGAGCTTGTCGAGGACTCGCGCCACGTGGGTCTTGACCGTGGTCCCGGAGACCACGAGTTGCTCGGCGATCTCGGCGTTGGATAAGCCCCGCGCGATGAGCCGCAGGATTTCGAGCTCGCGTGCCGTCAGCTCGTCGAGGCCCGGCGGCGGATGGGGCGTGGCAGGGTGGTCACGGACGAACGATTCGATCAGGCGGCGAGTGATAGAGGGGGAGAGCAGCGAATCGCCCTGGGCGATGACGTGGATCGCGGCAAGCAGCTGCTCCGGGGAGACGTCCTTGAGCAGGAAGCCGCTGGCGCCGGCGAGCAGCGCGTCGAAAACGTATTCGTCGAGGTCGTAGGTCGTGAGCACCAGTACGCGTGGAGGGTCCTTGGCGGCGGCGACGATCTGGCGCGTTGCCTCGAGACCGTCCATCACCGGCATGCGGATGTCCATCAGCACGATTTCCGGCCGGCTGCGGCGAGTCGCCTCGACGGCGTCCGCCCCGTCCTTGGCCTCGGCGACGACGCGCAGATCGGGGTCCGTGTCGAGGACCATGCGAAAGCCGGTTCGCACGAGCGCCTGGTCGTCGGCGATCAGTATGCGGATGCTCACGCCGGGACCGCCGCTCGCAGTGGCAGCCGGGCCTGCAACGAGAACGTGTCGCCGTCGCCGCGCGACGTGCGCAGGCTGCCGCCGTAGAGCCCGACGCGTTCGGCGATCGCCTGCAGCTCCTCGTCGAGATCGCCGAACGGCCCGTCACCGCGGATCTCGAGCGCGAGCTCGCTCGGCTCGTAGCGGACAGTTACGACAATGTTGCCGCCGTGCCGGCGCGCCCTGCGGACCAGCGCCGTCTCGATCACGCGGTAGGCGACGAGGTCGACGCCGGGCGTCAGATCGATCGGATCACCGAGCGTGCGAAGCTCGCAGGCGTAGCCGTCGCCCGCGACCGACGCGACCAGCGCCGGCAGCTGGCCGAGGCCGGGTTGCGGCGCCAGCGCCCGCGGGTCGTCGTCTTTGCGCAGCATGCCGAGCAGGCGCCGCAGGTCGGCGAGCGCCTCGCGCCCGGTGTGCTCGACGTTGAGAATCGAGTCGCGCGCGCGATCCGGATCGCTCCGCAGCATCATTCGCGCGCCGCTCGCCTGGACGACCATCACGCTGACGCTGTGGGCGATGATGTCCTGCAGTTCGCCGCCGATCCGCGAGCGCTCCTCGGCGATCGCGGCGGCCTTGCGCGACTCCTGCTCAATTGCGGTCCGCGCCGCGAGCTCGCCAAACGCGGCGGCACGCCGACTGCGCTCGCCCATCACACGTCCGGCGATCCAGGCGGGGAAGATCAGCAGGCTGACGTAGAAGAGGGCGTAGCTAATAGCGTTGATCCCGCTCGGTGGTCCACCAACACCCGGCAGCAGGGCGACTCCCACCAGCCCCGGCAGCGCAAGTACCAATGTGATGACGCTGCGGCGGGCGTCGAGCCAGGCACCGGCCGAGTAGCCGAGCGCGAGGACCGGCAGGTCGGCGCCCCCGAGGTAGTGCAGGAGCTCGCCACCGAACAGCGTCTGGATCGCCGCTACTGAAACGCAGAACACCAAGGCGACGCCGGGGAATCGGCGGCGCACGGCGATCGGCGCGGCGAAGAACACTGACGCGACGGCAGTCGCGAGCCGGTGAGATTCAGGGACCGAGTTGCTCAGCCAAGCCTCGAGCTCGAGTTCGATGATCATCGCCAGCGCGAAGACCGCATCGACGCGCATCGGGTCGAGCGCGGCGAGGCGCTGGCGCAGGGCGCTCATGCCACGAGCTCGCGGGCGAGTGGGAGGCGGGCGCGAACTGTGAAGCCGCCGCCGCGGGCGCTGGCGCCGGTGTAAATGCTGCCGCCGTGGAGTGCTGCGCGCTCGTTCATGCCGGCGATCCCGTGCCCGTCCCCTCCGCTGTCGCCCTGGCGCGGGCCGCGGCCGTCGTCTGAGATCTCGAGCTCGAGTGCGTCCTCTTCCCAGCGTAGGCGCACCTGCGCGTTTGCCGGGCCGGCGTGCTTGATCGCGTTCGTCAACGCCTCCTGGACGATTCGGTATGCGCAGAGATCGAGCGCGGGCGACACCGCCAGGGGCTCACCGTCGATGAGCAGATCGGTCGCGAGGCCTGAGGCGCGTGTGCGCGACAGCAGCCGGTCGAGGTCGGCGAGCCCCGGCTGCGGCGCCAACGCCCGCGGATCCTGCTCGCCGTCGACGACCCCCAGCAGCCGTCGCATCTCCGCCAGAGCCTCGCGGCCGGCGCGCTCAACGGCTCGCAGTGACGCCTCCGCTCGCTCCGTCTCTCGATCCATCACCATGCGAGCCGCGCCGGCCTGGATCACCATCACCGACACGCTGTGCGCGATGACGTCGTGCAGCTCGCGCGCGATCCGTGCCCGCTCGCCGTAGGCTGCCTCGCGCGCCTGCAGCTCGCGACCTCCGTCGAGCCGCTCCACGATCTCCCTGAACTCGTGCTCGCGCGTGGCGCGCCCGCGCAACATCCGCCCGAGCGCCCACGGCAACAGCAGGCCGAACAGGTCGGTGCCGAGCAGGGTCCCGACGTCCGTGCCCGGCTTTGTCGCGCTGTTGACCGAGACGACGACAAGCGCGAGGCCGAGCGTCCAAAGTGACTTCCGCTCACTCGCGAACGCCCCCAAGCCGTAAAAGAGGAGCAGTAGCCCCGGGATCGTTGCGACCTGATCCTGGTGGTTGGCGCGCGCGACGCCGAGCGCGGCTTGCACCGCCATGATCGTCAGCACCGCGAGGACGCCCTGCACCGACCAGCGGCGTCGGAACGCGACCGCTAAGGACAGCACTATGCCGCCGAGCGCGCTACGTACGCCTGACCCGTTGAGCCAGACCTGGAGCTCGATTTCGATCGCCAGCAGCAACCCGACCAGCGCGTCCAAGCGGCGGCGGTCGACGCCGCGCAGTCCCGCCAACAGCCGCTGCGCTCGGAGCATGCCCGGGAACCTAGCGCCGGGGCGATTCTACGGCGTCCTCACTGCGGACGATCCAGGCTCATCCTCGCGGACGACCAGCGCGCCGCTCCGGATCGTCTCCGCGGACGACATCCGATCGTCCGCGCGGCCGACGACAGCGCGCGCCTGCCGCCGTACGGTGCCGCCACCACATCAACCACGCTCCAGAGAGGAACGGACATGCACGCCGAAACGCTCGATCGCGGTCGTACCCGCAGTAAAGGGGTCTGGATGCTAAGCACGCGGACCTGGATTGCGCTTGTCCTTGCGGACGTCGTGGTCTGGCTGGTCGCTGACTCCCAGGGTCCCGACCTTCTCGCCTTCAACGCTAGTGGGACGTTTCTCCACGTCCTCGAAGTCCTATGGGTCCTCTCGCTGTTCGCATTCATCCTGCTGGTGTTGCTCGGGGTCAGCGCGCTCGTCAAGTCGCGACTGTCCCAGGCGCGCTAGCGCCACCCGACCATGCGATCACGGCTTCGTCGCCCGGGGCTCCTTCGAGATCGTTCTGAGGGTCCGGCGCAGCATGAGATATGACCAGCTGCCACCGACCACCGGCACGAGCAGTCCGATCGCCTGATGGAGCAACACGGCGGCGACCGCCGGGTTGTGAGCGACGCCGTAGAGGATCAGCATCCCCACCATGCCGCCGATCGTGCCGATCGCGGCGGGTAGCGGAATCGAGCCACCGAGCGCGCCGATGATGTAGGCCAGCACGACGACGCCAAACTCGGGAAGCGGGTGCGTGTGGACTGCGAGGAAGGCGCTCCACAAGACGAGGATGTCGAACGAGAGGTAGGCCATTACGCCGAGCACGGCGCGGTAGTTGCCGCGGTCAAAAAGCAACCGTTTCGTGTCCTCGACCGCTTGCGCTAGTGCAACGATCGCGCCGGTAATCCGCGCATGCTTGGCTGGTTTGCGCGTGGCATTTCCTGCGATCCGGCGGGCGATGGCGGGGGTCGCCGCGAGTCCCGCCGCGGCGACGAGCGCCGGCAGCAGCGTCAGCAGCGGGTTTTGCGTGCCCGGCAGGATCCCGGCCGCCAGCGCGAGGCCGAAGACGATGAGCGCGAGCCCGTCGACGGCGGTGTTGAGGAAGCTGAGGTTGAGCTGGCGTTCGGCGATCATCCTGTTCGGCATGCCGAAGCGGTGGAGGATCCAGGCTCCCACGCCCGCACCGCCCCAGGCGCCACCGGGGACCAGCAGGCCGCCGCCCAGCTGTGTCCACGCGACACGTTCGTCGGTCCGGCGACTGCGCCCATCGCGCGCCAGCAAATCGTCTGGGTCAACGATCACGTGCCAGGAGACGACGAAGCCGATCTCCGAGATCACCTCGAGCACGATCGCTCCGACGAGCCATTCCCAACGCACGTGCTCGAGGCTCGACAGCGCCTCCTTCAGGCTCGGCACAAGCCTCAGCACCAGGTAGGCGAGCGCCACGTACCCCGCGAGCTTCAGCGTCGAGCCACGCAGATGACGCTTCTCGTGGCGGCTTGCGCGCTCGACCTGGGGGCGGCCCACCGGCGCGCGCACGGACCCCGCGACTGCGGCTTCGCCAGCGTTCTCCACGCTCAACCACCGACACGCAGTCGCGACACGCGCGCAGCATTACAGCCCCAACACCCTGAGGCTCGACCGGCCCGGGAGCGTCACTTACCGTCCTCAAACGTGGTAGGTAAGACTGCTGTGGAGCGTGCTGATGTCTAACGGCCTGACCAAAGCAGGAATCGAAGGTCTGCACGCCGCCGCCGAGCAGCACGTCGGCCCGACGCTGGTACCGGGCCTCGTGGCGCTCGTGGCGCGCGGCGAGGAGGTCCACGTCGAGGCGCTCGGGAGCCTCGCCATCGACGGGCCGCCGGTGACCCGCGACTCGATCTTTCGCATCTCATCGATGACCAAGCCGATCACGGCGGCGGCCACGCTCGCCGTCGTCGCCGAGGGACTGCTCGCGCTCGACGAGCCGGTCGACCGGCTGCTTCCCGAGCTCGCCGATCGTCGCGTGCTGCGGCGGATGGACGGGCCGCTCGAGGACACCGTCCCGGCGACCCGGGCGATCACGACGCGCGATCTGCTGACCTTCACCTTCGGCTTCGGGATGCTGATGCGGATGTTCATGGCGCCCACGCCGTGGCCCGTCGTCGTAGCTGACGAGGAGCTCGGCCTCGCTACGGTCGGCCCGCCGAACCCCGCCGTGCAGCCCGACCCGGACACCTGGATCGCCCGCTTCGGCACCCTGCCGCTGCTGGCCCAGCCGGGCGAGCGCTGGCTCTACAACACCGGTTCCTCGGTGCTCGGCGTGCTGCTCGCGCGCGCCACCGGCCAACCCTTCGCCGACGTGCTGCGCACGCGGATCTTCGAGCCGCTGGGGATGCGCGACACGGCCTTCTGGACGCCACACAGCGAGCGTTTGGCGACGACCTACCAGTCGACCGCGGACGGGCTGGTTGTCCGCGATCAGCCGGACGGCATCTACAGTCGGCCGCCGGCATTCTGCGACGGCGGCGCCGGACTCGTTTCGACCGTCGATGACCTGCTCGCCTTCTCGCGCATGCTGCTCGCCGATGGCGCGCCGGTGCTCTCGCCGCAGGCTGCGCACGAGATGAAGACCGATCAGCTGACCGCGGTGCAGAAGCAGCAGGGTGGTCTCGGCTTCGACTTCTTCGTCGGCCGCTCCTGGTCCTTCGGCCAGGTGGTGCACGACAGCGGCGCCTTCGGCTGGGACGGCGGCTTCGGCTCCTCCTGGCTGACCGATCCCGCCAACGAGCTGACGATGATCGTGCTGACGCAGCGCATGTTTGACACCCACGAGCCACCGCAGGTGCACCGCGACATCCAGGCGGCGGCGTACGCAGCGCTCGGCTGACCAGCCACCGCCGCCGCAGCCACCGCCACAGCGCCCCCGCGCCGACCGCCCCGCTCAGGCAGCGACCGGCGAGTAGGCGCCGTCCTGCGCCGTGTCCACCGGCTGGCCGGCGATTTGCCCGCCGGAGCAGTCCTCGGAGCGTACCCGCCGCTGCGGGTTGCGAATCCCGGCCAGGCCGAGCAGCCCGCCGAGTGCGACGAGCGTCGCCGAGATACCGACGCCAACATGGAACGCGTGCACCGAGGCTGCCTGCACCGCGGTTGCGACCTCAACGCCGGCCGTTGCCGGATCGACGCGCGCCAGCGTCTCGGTACGCGCTACGGCCAGCGCGCTGCGGGCCTGCGGCGACAAGCGTCGGTGGTCCAACCGCTGATCCAACGTCGCGCTGAACTGCGCCGATATCACCGCCCCGACGGCGGCGATCGCGAGCAGACCGGCGATGCGGGCGATCGCGTTGTTGACGCCCGAGGCGATGCCGGCATTGGACTCGTCGGCGTCTGAGAGCACGGTCGCGGTCAGCGGCGCGACCGTGGCCGAGAGTCCGATCGAGAAGACCAGCAGCGCCGGCAGCAGGTCGGTGAAGTAGTTCAGGTGGGCGTGCAGGCGCAGTAGCAAAGCCAGCCCGGCCGCCGCGGTCAGCGGTCCGAGGCCCATGAACAGCCGCGGCCCGACACGGTCGGCGATCCGTCCCATGCGCTTTGACAGCAGGAACATCACGATCGTCGAGGGCATCAGCGCAAGGCCGGCCTGAAGCGCCCGGTAGCCGGCGACCTCCTGCAGAAACAGCACGAGCAGGAAAAAGGTGACGCCGAGGCCGCCGTACATCGCGAACGTCTCCACGTTGCCGATCGAGAAGTTGCGCCGCTTGAACAGGCCGAGTGGCAGCATCGGTGCCGGCGTGCGCCGCTCGTGCACGAGGAACAAGGCGAGCAGTACCGGCCCGCCGAGTCCGGGCGCCCAGACCTGCGGGCTGCTCCAGCCGACGGCCGGCTGGCGGATCAGCGCCAGCACAGGGCCGGCGAGGCCGAGGAACGTCAGTCCCGCGCCCAGCCAGTCGACCCGCGCGTGCGCAACTCCGCGAGCCCGCGCCGGCACGGCAAGCGATACCAGCACCAGCGTGATCAACACGAACGGAATGTTCACCGCGAAGATCAAGCGCCAGGACACCGCGTCAACGAGATAGCCGCCCGCCAGCGGGCCGACGACGGTCGCGATCCCGGCCCACGCCGTCCACGAGCCGATCGCTGCGGCCCGCTCCGCCCGCGGGAACGCGGCGACGATCACCGCCAGCGCGCTCGGCATCAGCAGCGCCCCAAAGGCACCCTGGAGCGCTCGGCAGGCGACCAGCACCTCGATGCTCGGCGCGATCGCGCACAGCAGCGACACGACGCCGAAGCCGCCGACGCCGATCGAGAACACCCGCCGCTCCCCGAACACGTCGCCAAGCGAGCCGCCCACCAGGATCAGCGAGCCGAGCGAGAGCAGGTAGGCGTTTGACACCCACTGCTGACCCGCCAAGCCGCCGCCGAGATCGGCGCGGATCGCCGGCAACGCGACGTTCACGGCCGTCGCATCCAGCCCCGCCACAAACGAGCCCATGATTGCCGCGACCAGCGCCAGCCGCTTGCGGCGATGTTCCATCGTCCGCGTGTCCTAGCAGATGCTCGCGACCCGGGCAGCCCAGCGCCCCTGCAATAGTCACGCCATGCGCTACGTCATCTACGGCGCGGGGGCGATCGGCGGCACGATCGCGGCCCGCCTCCACACCACCGGCCAGGACGTGCTGCTGATCGCGCGCGGCACCCACCTCGCGGCGCTGCAAAGCGACGGTCTCGACTTCCAGACCCCCGACGGCGCCGAGCGCCTCCAGATCCCGGTGCTTGCCTCACCGCGCGAGGCCGAGATCGGCGCCGAGGACGTCGTGTTGCTCAGCATGAAGACGCAGGACACCGCCGCGGCGTTGCTCGAGCTGCGCGACCACGCCGACCCGGCCGCAGCCATCGTCTGCGCCCAGAACGGCGTCGAGAACGAACGTCTCGCGCTGCGCCTCTTCGCACACGTCTACGGCATGTGCGTCTATCTCCCGGCGCAGCACCTCGAGCCCGGCGTCGTGCAGGCGTTCGCGGCGCCGAGCTTCGGCGTGCTCGATCTCGGCTGCGCGCCCGAGGGCGTCGACGAGCGTGCGCAGCGCATCGCCGCCGACGTCGCTGCGGCCGGCTTTGCCTGCGACGCGCGCCCGGACATCATGCGCTGGAAGTACGCCAAGCTGATCTCAAATGTCGGCAACGCCACGCAGGCCCTGTTCGGTCCCGACGCCCGCGGCAGCGACCTCGACGAGCGCGCCCGCGCCGAGGCCCGCGCCTGCTACGCCGCGGCCGCGATCGACTTCACGCCCGCCGACGAGACGACCGCGCGCCACAGCCTGATGTCCGCGCTGCGGCCGGTCGCCGGCCAGCCGCACACCGGCGGCTCCTCCTGGCAGAGCCTCGCCCGCCAGGCCGGCAGCATCGAGTCCGACTACCTCAACGGCGAGATCGTCCTGCTCGGCCGCCTGCACGGCGTGCCCACCCCGGTCAACGAAGCACTGCGCCAGACCGCCGCCCGGATGACCCGCGACGGCTCGGCCCCGGGCTCCGCCGACCCGGCGCAGTTCGAGGCGCTCGTCACCGAGCTCGGCGGCTGAGCGGCGGCGGCGCAGGATTTGGGCGGTCGCTGTGGTTCGCGACCGCGCACTTCACGACGATCAGCCGTGAAGCTGCGAGACGTTGATCGCGTGCGCCGGGGCCTTCAGCGCCACCGGCTGGTTGAAGTCCTCAAAGATGATCGTGCCGACCTGCTTGCCGGTGCCCACGACCTCGATCGGGTAGGGCGGACCGGTGGTCGCGACGTAGAGCGTGCTCGACTTGGCGGCGTCGCTGATCGCCACGACCTTCTGCCCGCGGACCGTCGTCGTCGCGCCCTTCACCAGGACGGCGGTGGAACCGAGCAGCGTCGGGAACAGGTCGCGCACGTTGGTCAGCGAGCTGAGCGAGGAGAAGTTGCCGCTTGCCGACGTCTGCAGCCACTTGCCTTTGAACAGCGCCGCCATCGCGGCGCCGCCGGTGTGCGTCCAGAAGGCTTGGCTGCCGTCGATGTAGACGGCTTTGCCGATCGCGATGATCTGGAAGCCCAGCCCGCTCTCGGACATGCTGCCGCTGGCCCCTTTGCCTGCGACAAGGTCGATGTTGAGCGTGATCGGCGTCGTTCCGCTGACCAGCGAGCCGGCGATGCGAACGGACTTGAGTCCGTCCACCGCCTTTCCGGCCGCGCTGACGATCGCCGCCGGCGACTTGCTTGCGACGCCATTGCTCGCGGGGCTGCTGCTGCCGCAGGCCGCGATACCCGCCGCGGCGAGCAGTGCACAGACGGCACAGGCGAGGACGCGGAAGCGCACGGGGGCCAGCGTACCGCTCCGGCCGAGGCCGCGTAGCGGCCTGAGGCTGAACCCGCGGCCCCGACTGCCTACTCTTTCGCCTGATGGCCGAACGCGCCCGATGGCCGCAGCATCCGCTGGAGTGGCTGCGCGCCCACGATCGCGGTCTCCTGGCGCTCCGCCGCGCCGGGCGCGCCGCGATCGTCATGCCAGCGGCGTTCGCACTCGGCGACAAGGTGATCGGCAACCCGATCGTCGCCACCTTCGCCGCCTTCGGCTCCTTCGCGATGCTGCTCCTCGTCGACTTCGGCGGCCCGATGCGCGACCGCCTGCGCTCCCAGGCCCTGCTCGCGCTGGTCGGCGCTGTCTTGGTCTGCCTGGCTACCGTAGTCTCGCAATCGACCGCGCTCGCCGCGATCGCGATGGCCATCGTCGCCTTCGCCGTGCTCTTCGCCGGCGTCGTCAGCTCGGTCCTCGCCGGCGCCACGACCTCGCTGCTGCTCGCCTTCATCCTCGCGGTCTCGCTCGGCGCCCCCGACTCATCGATCCCCGATCGCCTCGCCGGCTGGGGCATCGCCAGCGCCGCGGCATTCCTCGCCGTCGCGTTGCTCTGGCCGGCACCGGCGCGCGACCCGCTGCGCGACAGGGCGATCACCGCCTGTCGCGCGCTCGCCGCCCGACTCCGCGCCGACGCCGCCTTCGTCCTTGGCGGCAAGGACGCTCCGAACGCAGCGGACCACGAAGCCGCGATGGCGCAGGCGAGCGCGGCGGTAGCCGGGCTGCGCCAAGCCTTCTTCGCCACGCCCTACCGGCCGACCGGCCTCACCACCGCGGCGCGGATGGTCGTCCGCCTCGTCGACGAGCTGACCTGGCTTGACTCGATCGTCCACGAGTTCGTTCCCCACCCTGGGGGTCAGCCGGTGCAGCGCCCGGTGTGTGAGGCCAGAGCCGCCGCGGCATCGGTGCTCGAGGCCGCCGCGCGCCTGCTCGACGCGCCGGGCGCATCATCGGATGGGCTGCACAGCGCGCTCGCCGAGCTCGCTCACGCCGTCGCCGGTCTCGAGATGGGCGACTCGTTCGAGCTGCCGCTCGAGGCGGAGCCGCGCTCGGCCAAGCAGGCGATCGACGCCCGGATCGGCGCCTTTATCAACGCGCTCGACCCGAGTTTCAGGGCGCTCGAGCTGAGCTTCATCGTCTCGCAGGTCGCCGGCAACGTTGACGTCGCCGCCGCCGCCGAGCGCCGCAGCTGGCTCGCGCGCTTGCTCGGGCGTCCAGCGCAGGGATCGGCCACCACGCTGTCAGCCGCACAGGAGCGCGCGACCGCCCATGCCAGGCGCCACTCGGTCTGGCTGCACAACAGCCTCCGCGGCGCCGCCGGCCTCGGCCTGGCCGTGCTCGTCGCCAAGCTGACCGGCGTGCAGCACGCCTTCTGGGTCGTGCTCGGCGCCCTCTCGGTCCTGCGCTCAAACGCTCTCGCCACGGGCCAGAACCTGCTCCGCGGAGTGCTCGGAACCACCCTCGGCTTCGTCGTCGGCGGCGCCCTCGTGGCGCTGGTCGGCACCAACACGGACGTCCTCTGGCTGCTGCTGCCGCTCGCGATCCTGCTCGCTGGTCTCGCGCCGTCGACCGTCGGCTTCGCCGCCGGCCAGGCCGCCTTCACGCTGACGCTGCTGATCCTCTACAACATCATCGCCCCCGCCGGCTGGCAGATCGGCCTCGTCCGCGTCGAGGACGTCGCGCTCGGCGGCGCCGTGAGCGTCGCCGTCGGCCTGCTGCTCTGGCCCCGCGGCGCCGCTGCCGCGCTCGGCACCGCCCTCGCCGAGGCCTACACCGACAGCGCCCGCTACCTCGCCGGCGCCGTGCGCTACGGCATGAGTCGCTGCGACCGCGGCTCGCCATCGCTGCCGGCGCCGACCGACGAGGCGACGCGCGCGGCGGAGGCCAACCGCCGCCTCGACGACACGTTCCGCGGCTACCTCGCCGAGCGCGGCAGCAAGCCGGTTCCGCTCGCCGAGGTCACGGGACTCGTCACCGGCGTGACCGGACTGCGCCTCGCCGCAGATGCTGTGCTCGACCTCTGGGAGCGCGACCGCGCCTCCGACGGCGACCGCGCGGCCGCGCGCCAGCAGCTGCTCGCCACGACCAGCCTGATGGTCGACTGGTACACGGGGTTCGGCGCCAGCCTCGCCGGCCTCGCAAGCATCCCCGACCCGCTCACCCGCGACGCCGACGCCGAGGGCCGCCTGGTCGAAGCCGTCAGCCACGACCTCCGTCGCGAGGATGGCCGCGCCAGCGCAACCGCCGCCCGCATGATCTGGACCGGCGACCACCTCGACGCCGCCCGCCGCCTCCAGTCCATCCTCGTCGAGCCCGCACGCGCCGTCGCCGATCAGCGCGACAGCGCCAACCGCCTGCGTGCGGTCTTCCCCTGGCTCGCGACGGCCGACAACGCCCCCGCGCGCTGAGCGCGCAAGCGCCCGAGTAATCGCTGATGCCAAGCGCGCTCGCCCGACTCGATCCCGGCCTGCGCAACCTGCGCCTCGCGCTGCTCGCGATGGCAGCGACGCTGCTGAGCTACGGCTCCGCACTCGCGCTTAAGCACGCCGAGCACCTGAGCCTCAACGTCGTCGTCCTGGCCGTCGTGCTCGCGCTCTCGCTCAGTCGCACCGACCGCGCCAGCGAGCGCAATGAGCGCCTCGTCGCGATCCTCCTGCTGCCGCTGGTCGCGGTCGCTGCCAGCGAGGTCGGCACGCTGCTCGCCCGGCACGCGGACATCGGCGACGCGCTCTATGTCGTGGCGGTCTCCGGCGCGATCTGGCTGCGCCGCTTCGGCCGCCACGTCGCCAAGGCCGGAACGCTGATCACACTGCCGTTCGTCGCGATGCTGATCACGCCCGGGGTCCCCGGCGCCGGGCACGCACACATCCTCTGGGCCGCCGCGGTCGGCGTCATCGCCTACTTCTGGGTCGCCGTCATCCACGTCCTCGCCCAGCAGACCGGCTTCTTCACCCAGCCGGCCGCGCCGCCCCACGCGCCACCCCGGCCCCAGACCTCCGCCCCCAAGCAAGGCTCGTTGAGCCGCCGCCTCCCCGCCAGCACGCGCATGGCGATCCAGATGGCCGTCGCGCTCGCCGCCGCCTTCGCCGCCGGCCGCCTCCTCTTCGGCGTGCACTGGTCCTGGCTCGTGATGACCGCCTTCATCGTCTGCTCGGGCAACCGCGGCCGCGGCGACGTCGTCTACAAGAGCGCGCTGCGGATCGCCGGCGCTGCCACCGGCACGATCGGTGCCACCCTCATCGCCGGCTCCTTCGCTCCCGGCGACGTCGCCTCGATCGTTGTCATCTTCATCGTCCTCGGCCTCGCCACCTGGCTGCGCTTCCTCAACTACGCCTTCTGGGCCGCCGGCATCACGAGCGTCCTCGCCCTGCTCTACGGCTACTTCGGCGAGACCGGCGCGACCCTGCTCCCTCACCGTCTCGAGGGCGTCGTGATCGGCGCCGCGATCGGCATCGCCGCCTCCTGGCTGATCCTCCCGGTCCGCACGACCGACGTTCTGCGCCGCCGCACCGCCGATGCGCTGGCGGCGCTCAGCGACGTGCTCAAGGCGATCACCACCGTCCCGGCCGAGCTCGAGGCCCGCGCCCACCGCTTCGATTACACCGTCACCCAGCTCGACCAGATCGCCAAGCCACTCGAGGCACACCGCTTTCTCAGCCGTGTTCGCAGCCCCGGCCCTCACGCCGCCGACACCCTCGACGCCGCACGCGACGCCAACAATGCGGTTAGCGCAATCGTCACGGCGACCGCCGCAGACCCGGATGCGCTCGCCGACCCGGCGGTCACCAAGCGCACCAAATCCATCCTCAAGGCGCTCGGTGCAACTCGCCGAGCCCTCGGCGGCCGCCTCGCCGAGCCAGCAAACACCGACCACCCCGACCCCAAACCACGTGTCTCCGACTCATCCCTCGAGCAGGCCCTCAACGATCTCGATAGGGCAGTGGCAACCTTCGCCACCAATGTCACCGCCGACCTGGGGCGCTCGGTGTAACGAATGACGCCTGAGCAAACAGCCCTCCGCGTCACGATCCACGGCCACGTCCAGGGCATCGGCTTCCGCGACGCCACCACCCACCGCGCCCACGAGCTCGGCGTGCTCGGCTGGGTCCGCAACGGCTCCGATGGCGCCGTCCAAGCGCACATCGAGGGCGCGCCAGCAGCCGTCGACGAGCTCCTTGCGTACCTCCGCACAGGACCACCACACGCACAGGTCACCAGTGTCGAGACAGCACCGACCACTCCCGAAGGCCACGAGCAGTTCGCAATCCGCGGCATCCCCGCAGGCGTCTTCGTCGTCCAAGAACACGCGGCCACCACCCATCACTTCGACCTCCGCCTCGAGGTCGGCGGCGTCATGCGCTCCTGGGCAATCCCCAAAGGCCCATCAATGGACCCCGCAGTCAAACGCCTAGCGGTCGAGGTCGAACACCACGCCATCTCCCACAACACCTACGAGGAACCAGGCCGCGTAATCGTCTGGGACCGCGGCACCTACGAGCAAGGCGGCCGCGTCCCCTGGCCCGAAGCCCTAACCCGCGGCCACGCCGTCTTCGTCCTCCACGGCCAAAAGCTGCGGGGCGGGTTCGCGCTGCAGCGCACGCGTGCGGGCGGGAAGCCGCAGTGGCTGCTCATCAAGCGGCGCGACGCGGACGCGCGGCCAGGGTCGAATATCGTGGGGGAGGGGCCGGAGTCGGTCCTTAGCGGGCGCACGCCCAACAAAGGCGCCGACTGAAAGCGTGGCGCTTAGCTCGCCTCGATCGCGGCGATGCTCTTGCGGAGTTCGCGACGGATGAACGGTTTGCCGATGAGCGCGGCGAGGGCGCCGATGAGCACGCCTTTGACGTTCCTTCCTTGTCGGACGATCACGACGTTGATTGTCGAGCCGCCATTCTGGTTGGGGACAAGGGTGTAGTCGTGGCCACTGGCGCGGCCCCAAATGTTGCTATCGGTCGTGGCCATCGTCACACGGTTAGGGGTTGACCAGTCATAGCTGAGCCGCTCCCACGTGCCCCCGCCGGCGCTCGAGCCCTCGGTGACGTCGGCAGACGTCTCGCTGAGGCTATGCACCTGAAGGTATTCGGGCGTGCTGTTCGTCCAGACCTCGCTGCGCCGCGGCCCGAAGTCCGTGAGCGCAGCGATGAAGCGTTCGGGAGTTACGCTCGTCGTCTCGGTCAACCGGATCGTCGGCATGACGATAGTTTTGCAACCGCGCACCGTGTGCGGGCTGCGCGGGTGTGAGTGCCGTTTGCTCACCGATGTTCGCCGACGCTCCGTCGAGGGTCTAGGCTGCGCACCAGACCCCGCCCGAGGAGGAGCCATGAGCGACGAGACCGTCAAGTTTCTGCTGTCTGAGCGGGAGATCCCGACGCATTGGGTCAACCTGCTGCCGGACCTGCCGGGGGAGCCGCTGCCGCCGCTGAACCCGGGGACGCTCGAGCCGGCTGGGCCGGCTGATTTGACGCCGATCTTTCCGACGGGGTTGATCCTGCAGGAGGTCTCGGGGGAGCCGCAGGTCGAGATTCCGGAGGAGGTTCGCGAGGCCTACAAGCTGTGGCGCCCGACGCCGCTGTTTCGGGCGCGGCGCCTCGAGCGTGAGCTCGACACGCCGGCGCATATCTACTTCAAGTACGAGGGTGTCTCGCCGGCCGGCTCGCACAAGCCGAACACCGCGGTGCCGCAGGCCTATGAGAACGCGAAGGCCGGCGTCAAGCGGCTTGCGACGGAGACCGGAGCGGGGCAGTGGGGCTCATCGCTGGCGTTTGCGTGCTCGCTGTTCGGGTTGGAGTGCGAGGTGTTCATGGTCGGCTCGAGCTATGACCAGAAGCCGTATCGCCGCTCGATGATGGAGACCTGGGGCGCGACAGTGCACCGCTCGCCGAGCGAGCTGACGGAGTCGGGGCGCAGCCAGCAGGCGCACCCGACGGGGTCGCTTGGGATCGCGATCTCCGAGGCGGTCGAAGTCGCCGCCTCGCGCGAGGACACGAATTACTCGCTCGGCTCGGTGCTCAACCACGTCTGCCTGCACCAGACAGTGATCGGCCAGGAGGCGATGGCTCAGATGGGGATGGCCGGCGAGGAGCCCGATGTGATCATCGGCTGCGTCGGTGGCGGCTCGAACTTCGCCGGGCTGACATTCCCGTTCGTGCGGCGCGTCCTGCGCGGCGAGGCCAAGACGCGCTTCCTCGCCGCCGAGCCGGCTGCCTGCCCGACGCTCACGCGCGGGGTCTACCACTACGACTTCGGCGACACCGTCGGCCTGACGCCGCTGATGGCGATGTACACGCTGGGTCATGACTTCGTGCCGGCGCCGGTGCATGCGGGAGGTCTCCGCTACCACGGCGACTCCCCGATGCTCTGTGGGCTCGTGCACGCCGGCGTCGTCGAGGCGCGGGCCTACCGCCAGAACGAGACGTTCGAGGCGGCGGTGCGGTTTGCGCGCTGCGAAGGGATCATCCCCGCGCCCGAGCCGGCGCACGCGATCCGCGCGGTGATCGAAGAGGCCGAGGCTGCGCGCGAGGCGGGTGAGGCGCGGGTGATCCTGTTCGGCCTGTGCGGGCATGGGCACTTCGACCTGTCGGCCTACGACGCTTACCTTGCCGGCGATCTCGAGGACACCGAGTTCTCCGAAGAGGAGATGAACGACGCGCTGGCGCGTCTGCCGGAGGCGCCGGCGATCGCTTGAGGGCGCGGCCTGGCCGCCAACGCTAACTGCGAAACCTCTTCTTGTACGCCTCGAAGTCCCAGGTCTTGAGGAACTCGGCCGCGGCGGCCTTGCCTGAGTCGAACAGGGCCTGGGCCTGGGCCGGCGTGATGTCGAAGTCGGTCGTCGTGATGCCGAGCGTGGGGATTGGGATCGTGCGGGCGAAGCTGTCGGCGTCGATGTAGAAGCGGTCGCGGCCTTCGAGCATCGTCGAGACGATCGCTTTGAGGAAGGCGACGTCTGAGCCCGAGACGGGCTGCTCGGCCTCGGGTTGCAGCGGCGCCGGCTGGCCTGAGGGGACGAGAGTCATGCCGAAGGTTGGGAACTGGGGTGGAGTCCCCGCGGGGCAGTCGAACAGCCAGAGCGGGTAGTTCGAGAGTAGGCCGCCGTCGACGATCACGTGATCGAGGCCGGTCTTGGGGTTCTTGAAGACGACGGGCTCGAAGAACACCGGGATCGACATGCTCATTCGCACGGCCTGTGCGATCTCGAGCTCGTCGGGGTCGTCGATCCCGAGCTGGGCGGCGTCCCGCGGGAGCACGAGCATGGTGCGGGCGGTGATGTCGGAGGCGATCACCTGCAGGCGGTACTGGCGGTTGGCGGCGCTACCGGGCGGGTTGCGCAGGTCGCCGAATTTGGTCTTGCCTTTGGCCTGCAGCAGCGCGCGGATCCACTGGAGGAAGTAGTCGCCGCTGTGCATGCCGCGGTGGAGCAGGAACTCGGCCACCGCGCCCGGCTTGCCGAAGTCGTCGAGGAAGACGTGATCCTCGAAGTCGGGGAAGTGCATCCGGTGCAGGACGATGTCCTCGAGCTCGGGGCCGCTGTAGCCGACCGCCATCAGCGCCGCGGTGATCGCTCCGGCCGAGGTACCGGCAAGGCATTCGGGCTGGTAGCCCCTGTCCGAGAGCTCGCGGTAGGCGCCGGCGAGCGCGATGCCCTTGACGCCACCACCCTCGAAGACGAGGTCCGCGCGGAGCGGTTTGGCGGTGCTCATTAGAACACCGTGTAGCCGCCGTCGACGACGAGGACCGAGCCGGTCATGAAGCTCGAGGCGTCGCTCGCGAGGTAGAGCAGCGAGGGGCCGAGCTCGTCGGGGAGGGCGTAGCGCTGCATCGGCGCGTCCTCGATCCAGTGGCGGCGGTGCTTGGGATCGTCGACCCGGGCGATCTCCGTCTTGACGTATCCGGGCGCCAATGCATTGACGCGGACGCCGAACGGCGCCCACTCGGCGGCCAATGACTTCGTCAGCTGGTGGACCGCGGCCTTCGAGGCGTTGTAGGGGGTCTGCAGCTGTGGGCGGTTGATGATCAGCCCGGAGATCGAGCCGATGTTGACGATCACGCCGGTCCCGCGGGCGACCATCTGGGCGCCGATGACGCGGCAGCAGCGCCAGAGGCCGTCGACGTTGACGTCCCAGACCGCGCGCCACTCCTCGTCGGGCACCTCGAGGGCCGGCGCGTAGAAGCAGACGCCGGCGTTGTTGACCAGCACGTCGACCGGGCCGAGCTGGGCTGTGACCGTGTCGAGCATTGCGGTGACGCTCGCGGGGTCGGTGATGTCGGTGGTGACGGCGGTCGCTCCGAGCTCGCTCGCGACCCGTTCGGAGCGTTCCCCGTCGCGGGCGGCGATGACGACGCGGGCGCCGGCCTCGGCGAGCGCGCGGGCGAAAGCGTGGCCGAGCCCGCGGTTGCCGCCGGTGACGACAGCGACCTTTCCGTCGAGGCGAAAGCTGTCGAGTGCTGTCATCGGCCGGTCAGAGGTTGATCGCGGCCATGCCGGCCTCGTTGTAGCGCTCGCCCGCCACCGGTGGCAGCTCGGCTTCGATGCGGGCGAGGTCGGCGTCGGACAGGGTGACGTCGACCGCGGCGGCGTTCTCCTCGAGGTAGGTGCGGCGCTTGGTGCCGGGGATCGGCACGAGGTCATCGCCCTTGGCGAGGACCCAGGCGAGGGCGAGCTGGGCCGGTGTGATCTCCTTTTCGCCGGCGATCTCGGCGACCTTGGCGGCGAGCTTGAGGTTGGCGTCGAGGTTCTCGCCGGTGAAGCGCGGGCCGCTGCGGCGGAAGTCGCCCTCGGCGAGCTCGTTGGGGGACTTGAAGCGCCCCGAGAGAAAGCCGCGGCCGAGCGGCGAGTAGGGGACGAAGCCGATGCCGAGCTCGCGGCAGGTCGGCAGGATGTCGGCCTCGGGGTCGCGTGACCACAGCGAGTACTCGGTCTGCACCGCGGCGATCGGGTGGACGGCGTGGGCGCGGCGGATCGTCTCGGGCGCCGCCTCGCTGAGGCCGATGTGGAGGATCTTGCCCTGGGCGACGAGCTCGGCGAGCGCGCCGACGGTCTCCTCGATCGGCACGTTCGGGTCGACGCGGTGCTGGTAGTAGAGGTCGACATGGTCGGTGCCGAGGCGCTGCAGCGAACCTTCGATCGATTCACGCACGTAGGCGGCCGAGCCGTCGACCGGGCCGAGCGTCGAGAGGTCGCCGGCGACCGTTGTCGGTTCGATGCGCCGCGCGAACTTGGTCGCGATCACGTACTCGTCGCGGTGGCCCTTGATCGCGCGGCCAATCAGCTCCTCGTTGGTCAGTGGGCCGTAGAGCTGGGCGGTGTCGAGGAAGTTGATCCCGAGCTCGAGCGCGCGTTGGATCGTCGCGATCGACTCGCTGTCATCGGCCTGTCCGTAGAAGGCCGACATGCCCATGCAGCCGAGGCCGAGTTCCGAGACCTCGAGTGAGGCAAGCTTGCGCGTCTTCATTGCTGTTCCGATCTGTCGCGGGGAAAGTGGTGGTCATAGGTTTGGTGGCGGCGCTCACCAGCTGCCGGCGGTGCAGGCGGTGCTTGCGGTGCCGGTGCAGCTTTCAGTGGCCGTGCCGGTGGCGGACTCGCCGACGCTGAAGGTATCGCCTGTGGTCGAGACCACGGTCAGCGTGTAGCCGGCGCCCTGGCCGAGGACGCCGGTCGCGGTGACATAGGGGGTGCCGTCGCCGGGGGCGGTCTGGATCGACGGGGTCAGGGCGTGGAGAGCCAGTGTGGTCAGGCCGGCGTAGCTGCCGTTCTTGTTCGTCGCGTAGGCCTCGGCGGTCGAGCTCGCGGTGTGGGCGAGCGTCTCGGCGGCCTCGTCGGCCGTCAGCGCCGCCGCGGCGGAGATCTTGGTGCCCTTGGCGCCGGTCGAAGAGGTGGCTCCCGTGGGCCCGGTGGATGTGATCGCGGGGGTCGTGTTCGGCGTCGTCACGGTGACCGTGGGGCTCGGGGGCGGGACCTTTTTCGGTGCGCTCGAGCCGCAGGCGGCGAGCGTGGCGGCCAGGACGAGCCCGGCGATGACGCACTTGCACTGTGTCCAGCTCATCCTGCCTCCGTTCGGTACCAGAGTCGAATCTACTCCACGGGCCGTTTGGGGCCGGGGCGCGCGGTCGGCGAGCCCGGGTGCCCGCTGGCGCTAGGCGCTTCTGCGAGCTTCGGGCGATGTCGCCGATTTCCTCGCTCGCCGTTGTGCCCGGTCAGGCCGCTTGCGCTGCCCTGACCAGCGGCGCCCGTCGATGCATCACGAACGCGGCGGCGACGAACATCGCGGCGGCGTAGGCGAGGCCCGCGGGAAAGGCGATGCCGGTTGAGCTGACGTTGTCGACCGAGCGTTGCAGCAGTTGCTGTGAGCCCCAGAACGGGAGGATCTTGGCGATGATCTGGGTCGGCTGGAGGGTCAGCTGGACGCCGACCACACCGATCAGCACGAGCACGCCTTCGAGCTCGCGTGGCGCCAGTGCACCGACCGCGAGGCCGAAGGGGACGCTCGCGAGCGCGACCAGTCCGACGCCGGCGGCCAGCAGCCAGGGGTGCTGCGGGGCGGTGCCGAAGACCATCACGATGCTGAAGACGCCGGCGATCGCGATCCCGAACAGCTCGAGCAGCAGCAGGCGAGCGAGCAGGAGCTCGTAGGGGCGGTAGCCGACGAGGACGAGGCGCTGGTCGACCGGGCGGGCGGTCAGCGCGACGAAGATCGAGGCGCCGGCGATCGAGAACGCCATCGCGATGCCGCCGGTGCTGACGGCGCTGTTGTTGTGGGTCGCCGAGGCGCCGTAGAAGGCGAGCGGCAGCGCGGTCAGCAGGCCGAGCGCGAAGCGCCGCCGGACGAGCTCGCGGCCCGTCATCTGCGCCGGCACGAGAATCCGCCGTAGCCTCACGCGCGCTTAGCTCCTTGCTGGCGCGGGATCGCCATCTCGACGACGCGATCGACGTGCGCCGCGTCCTCGAGCAGGTGGGTGACGATGACGACGCCGAGTCCCTCGCCGGTCCAGCGAGCGACGTGCTCCCAGAAGCTGACGTAGGCGCCGTGATCAAAGCCCTGGTAGGGCTCGTCGAGCAGCAGTACGCAGGCGCCGCCAAGCAGCGCCAGCGCGAGGTTGACCTTCTGGCGTGCGCCGCCCGAAAGCCGCCGGCACTGCGTTCCCTCGTCGATCGGGAAGGAGAATTCGCCGAGCAGCCGGTGACCGTCGCGCAGCGCCTGCTCGCGCGAGAGGCCGAGCGCCGGAGCAAACAGCGACAGGTGCTCATCGGCGCTCAGCAGATCGAACAGTCCCGGCTCCTGCGGGCAGAAGCCGACGCGGCCGCTGACGCTGACATGACCCTGGTCGGGGCGGATCAGGCCGGCGCAGATCCGCAGCAGCGTGCTCTTGCCGGCGCCGTTCTCGCCGATGATCGCGACGGCCTCACCGGCGCCGACCGACAGCGACACATCGTCGAGCACGAGCCGCTGGCCATAGGACTTGCTGATCCCACTGGCCTCGAGCTGGCGAGCACGCGGCCGGTCAGGCACCGCCGCCAGCGGTGATCGCCGGCGCTCGACCGGAAGAGGGAGGGTCACAGGGTTCTCACGCGGGACAGTCCCAGGCTAGCGCGCGGCGCGACCGTCGCGCGCCGCTCGCAGCCTGTTACTCGGCGGACGTACTAGCAGGATCGAACCGGCTGTGTGGTTGCTCCCATCGCAAAACGGGGTCGTTTCGTAGTCCGCTCAGCCAGTCTTGGCGAGGACGTCCTTCATCTCGCTCTTCTTGAAGGCCCGCATCGTCGTCGTGCGGATGCCGCCCTGGGCGCAAACCGTGAGCAGAAACGCGGCCGCGGTCTCATCATCCGGGGCCTCCATGATGCCGACGAGGTCGTGCTGCCCGACCGTCCAGTAGATGTCGTGGAACTTGACGCCCATCTTGTCGCCCGCCTCCTTTGCTGCGTCGTAGCGGTCGATCGTCTCTTTGTAGCTCTTGATCCCCTGGTCGGTCCAGTTGATCAGGTTGATGTATGTCGGCATTGCCTCTCCTTTTCGATGACGCCGTGGCGCGACAGTACTCGAGCGGCGCTGAGTCGTGAGGAGTCCGCGTGCGCCCCACACAGACCGCCCAAAAGCTGCGGCTCGGGTGCTAGCGCGCCGTGGCCGGCGCAGCTTCGGCGCGATGGACGAGCACCGCGACCAGGGCGCCGATCGCCGCCAGCAGCGAGACCGTCGTCAGCGCCGCCGGCAGGCCCGTGCGCTCGGCGAGGAAGCCAATCGTCGGTGGGCCGGCGAGCAGGCCGAAGTAGCCGATCGTCGAGGCCGTCGCGACGCCCTTGGGTCCGTCCAGGGCGCCGGCCTGGCCGATTGCCGCGGGGAAGATGTTGGCGAGGCCGAGTCCGATGAGAATGAAGCCGGCGATCGCGAGTGCCAGCACCGGCACGAGCGCGGCGACAAGCATCCCGGCGGCGGCGGTCAGCCCGCCGGCCGCGAGCACGAAGGTGCGCCCGAAACGGTGCAGCAGCCAGGTGCCCGACAGGCGCCCGACCACCATCGCGCCGGAGAAGCTGGCGTAGCCGGCCGCGGCCAGTCCGACGCTGGTGTGCAGGTTTTCGTGGAGGTGGAGCGCACCCCAGTCGGCCATCGCGCCCTCGCCGTAGGCCGAGCAGAGCGCGATCAGGCCGAACACGGCGACGAAGACGCGCGGACGACCGGCCAGCGTGGGGAGGCGGGCCTGGCGCGCGCCGGCCGGCCGGGCGGTGGCGCGCTCGGGCGGCCGGGCGGTGGCGCGCTCGGGCGGCCGGGGGGTCGGCGCGGCGACGCTCGCCTCGGCGCGGATCAGCAGCGTCCCGACGAGGGCCGTCACGGCGAGCCCGAACAGGCCCGTAACGGTGAGGTGCCAGACCGCGCTGAGGACGGCGGCGAGGGCACCGCCGACGAGGGCTCCGAGCAGTCCGCCGAGGCTGAAGGCGGCGTGGAAGCTCGGCATGATCGGCCGCCCGACGTGCCCGGTGATCGCCACGGCGCTGCTGTTGAGGGCGACGTTCAGGCCGCCGAAGCCGGCACCGAAGACGAACAGCACGACGGCGAGCGCGGCGACGCTCGTCACGCGCGCCGGCAGCAGGATCGCCAGCGACATCAACGTCGCCGAGGCGGCCGTGATCGGCGCGCTGCCAAAACGCGCGCAGAGCCGCCCGGTGATCACCATCGTCAGCACCGCGCCGGCGGAGATGCCGAGCAGCGCCAGGCCGAGGCTGCCGGCCGAGGCGTGCACATGGGCCTTGACCTGCGGCACGCAGACGACCCAGTTACCGAAGAGGAAGCCGTCCAACGCGAAGATGACGGTGACGAGCACCCGCTCCCGCGTCGCTGCCACTACGCCGCTGCGAGCCCGAACGGGCTGCCCTCGGAGTCGCGGCAGACCGCGAACCGCTCGCCCGGGTGCACGACGCTGCCGCCGAGCTGCGCCACCCGCTCAAGCGCGGCGGCGAGGTCTGCGACCTCGAAGTAGGGCAGCGAGAACGAGTCGCCGGGGCCCCTGCCGCGCTCGTGCACGCCGAGTGCCGGGCCCTTGCCGGCGCTCTGCCAGCCGCTGCCCTGCTCGCCGCTGCGCGGCGCCAGCTCGAGCTCGAGGACGCCGCTCCAGAAGCGTTGGGCGCGCGCCGGGTCATCGGCGGGAAACTCGATCAGCGCAAGCGGAAGGCGGTCCACCGCCACACCGTAGCGGGCCGGCGGTATGCGGTCGGCGGCCTAGGCGGTTGCGCGCGCCACGAGCTCGTCGACGGCGTCCTTTGGTCCGCGGCAGGAGGAGCGCTCACCGTCGACGGTGAGCGTGGCGCCACCGCGTCGACGCGCCTCGAGCCCGATCGGTGCGGAGCCGAGCGGCCAGCTGGCGATCAGCTCACGCGGCGAGCCGGCGAGCCCGGTGCGCGCATAGAGCACGCGGCGATCGGTCAGCAGAAGGACCCGGCCTTGGGTCTTGCCGCGCAGCATGTTGATCAGGTTGACCGGCGAGAGCAGCGGGTCGTAGAACACCGGACCGGTGTGCGCCAGGATCCCGAGCTCGACGGTTTCGCCGTCCTCGAGCAGACCTACTGCGCTGCGCTGAAATCTGGCGCGCACACGTTCGTTCACCGCTGCCTCCTCCCGTTCGCTTCGAACCGAGCGACGAAGCGTACGCGAGCTCCGTGCTCGCTACCCTCTGGCGATGAGCGAGATCGCGCCCGCAACGACGCCGGTGGTGCTCGCCAGCGACGCCGAGCGCGAGCAGGTCGTGCTGGCGCTGCGCGACGCCGTCGTCGAGGGCCGCCTGACGCTCGAGGAGTTCAGCGAGCGGGTCGGCAGCGCGCAGGCGGCGCGCACCAACGAGCAGCTCGCCGGGCTCACGCAGGATCTGCCGGCGAGCGCGCGGACGGGGGCGCCGCGCACGGCCGTGGCGCCGAGCACGGCCCGCCATAGCGCGGTGCTCTCGCGGCTCGTTCGCGTCGGCCCCTGGGAGCTTGCGGCAAGGACGTCGTTCCGGGCGATCTTCGGCACGATCGAGCTCGACCTGCGCCAGGCGACGCTCGTCGGGCCGGAGATCGAGATCGAGATCAGCAACATCTTCAGCACCGTCACGATCATCGTGCCCGAGGGCGTGAGCGTCAGCGTCGAAGGAGGCGGCCTGATGGCCAGTCAGGTAGTAGACATGCCAGACGCCGCGCGGGCTCCCGGCGGCCCGCGCCTGCGGATCCGCACATCGGGCCCCTGCGGCACGCTGTTCGTGCGCCCGCATGACCTGCACCACCGCCACCTCGCGGCGCACCTGCTCGGGACCGGCCTGCGGCCCCGCTGAGCGGCTCTTTCAAGCAGCCGCGCTGGTCGCGTCGACGGCGTCCGTGTCGACCGGCGGGAGCTCCTCGGTGTCGCGTTCGCCGTCATCGGCGCCGGCGCTCTCCGCCAGTCCCGGGATCCAGCGCTCGAGCACCTCGCGCAGCGCCTGATGGCGCAGCGGCTTGCTGACGTAGTCGTCCATTCCGGCGGCCAGGCACTTCTCGAGGTCACCCTTCATCGCGTGGGCCGTCATCGCGATCACCGGCGTGCGATGGCCGCCGACCTCGCGCTGGCGCAGCTCGCCGGTGGTCTCGTAGCCGTCCATCTCGGGCATCTCGCAGTCCATCAGGATCGCCGCGTAGCGCTGCGTCAGCAGCGCCGCCAACACTTCGTAGCCGTCGTTGACGACGTGCGAGCGACAGCCACAGCGCTGCAGCGCACGCACAGCAACGATCTGGTTCACCGGCGTGTCGTCGGCGACCAGGACCAGTGGGGCGTCCGGCCCGAGCGCGACCGCCGGGGCGCGTACCGGGCGCGGTGCCGGCATCGGCCCCTCCTCGCTGATCGCCGCCGCCAGCTCCACCTCAAACCAGAATATGCTGCCGCGCCCGAGGTCGCTCGTGGCGCTGATCGTGCCTCCCATCAACTCGGTCAGCTCGCGCGCGATCGCCAGGCCCAGACCGGTGCCGCCGTAGTTGCGCGTCGTCGAGGAGTGGGCCTGGGTGAAGGGCTCGAACAGCCGTTCCAGCGTCTGCGGATCGATGCCGGTTCCGGTGTCCGCGACCTCGACCCGCACCAGCGTACCGTCGGGACCGCTCTGAGGGGCGTCGACGCGGACCGTCACGGCGCCCTCGACGGTGAACTTGACGGCGTTGGCGACAAGGTTGAGGACGATCTGGCTCAGCCGTCCAGCGTCGCCGCGGACATAACGCGGCGCGGTGTCAGCGAACTCGATCGCGAGCCCGACACCCTTGCTGGTGGCCTGGATCGCGGCGATCGCGCAGGCCTGCTCGATCGTCTCGTGCAGCGCGAAGTCGGTCAGGTCGAGCTCGAGCTGCCCGGTCTCGATCTTCGAGATGTCGAGGATGTCGTTGATGATCGCGAGCATCCGCTCGCCCGAGCGAACGATGTGATCGGCGTAGCTCTGCTGCTCCTCGTTCAGGCCGCTGTCGGCGAGCAGCTCGGTCATCCCGATCACGCCGTTCATCGGCGTGCGAATCTCGTGGCTCATGTGGGCGAGAAACGCCGATTTGGTGTTCGACGCCGCGATCGCCTCATCGCGCGCGACCGCCAGCTCGGCGACCGCCCGGTTGCGTTCGGTGACGTTCAGGGCGAGGGCGATGCGACAGTCACGGCCGCTCAGCATCACGTCGTCACCGCTGACCTCGACGTCGATGATCGTCCCGTCCTTGTACTGGTGGCGCCACCGCGTCTGACGCAGCGAATGCCGGCCCGACGGCGGGTGGCGACCCCGGTCTTCAAGGAGCGTGCGCAATTCCGCGACTTCGTCAGCCGGGTGCAGGTCGACGATTTGCATCGCCAGAAGCTCTTCGCGCGAGTAGCCGTAGTTCGCGACCGTGGCGTTGCTGACGGCGACGATCCCGAGCGTTTGGCGGTCGAACGCAAACAGCGGCTGCGGGCTCTCCTCGAACAGCGCGCGCTGCTCGAGCGCGCTGGTTCGTAGCTGCTCTGCCTGGACCGCGTTCATTGCCACATGACGGCGCAGGCCGCGACTGACCAAAAGCGTGGTCACCAGCAGCGCCAGATAGAGCAGCGCGAGGCCCAGGGCCAGGCTGGCCACAAAAATCGGGCCCAGCAGGCAGACCGCCAGCAGGCTGATGACGGCGCACTTGGCGAACAGTCGCGCTGTCAAATGGCTGGTCGCTGCCGTTGGCTTTGCGGCGTCGGACATCACTCCGACTATCGGAGCGCCACGCTGGCACCTTTAGGTGTATGCGCGTTTAGCTAACGCGTCCGTGCGCTTTTCGAGAGCCGCTAGAAAGGGGCCGGCGCGCCGGCTTGCGGGCGGTGCGCGAGCACCTGGTAAATCCCGGTGAAGCCGACGCGAAAGCCGTTGCGCGCCGCCCGCAGGTAGAGCCGCCAGACGCGCACGCGTTCCGCGCCGGCCAGGCGCACGGCGTCGTCGAGGCGCCCGTCCAGGCGTTCGGCCCAATGTTCTAGGGTCTTGATGTAGTCGCCTGGGAGACCCTCGACGTGCTGCGTGATCAGGCCCGCGCGCTCGATCGCCGTGAGCACGCGCGAGAGGTGAAGCGGCGCGGCGTCGGGGAACACGTAGCGCTCGGAGAACGGTCCCGCCTCCGGATCGCCGACGCGCAGCCGGGCGATGCCGTGGTTGAGCAGGCGGCCGCCGGGCACCAGCAGCTCGCCCAGCCGCGCCGCGTACTCGTCGATCTGCACCGAGCCGACATGCTCGACCATGCCGATGCTGGCGATCGCGTCAAAGCGATCGCCGCTCAGCTCGCGGTAGTCGGCGACACGGATCTCGACCTGCTCGCCGAGGCCGGCGTCGGCGACGCGCTCGCGGGCCAGCCGCGCCTGCGGCTCAGACAGCGTGATCCCGAGCACGCGAACGCCATGGCGGGCGGCGGCATGGATCGCAAAGCTGCCCCAACCGCAGCCGACGTCGAGCACGCGCTCGCCGGCGCGCAGCCCGAGCTTGCTGGCGACCAGCTCGAGCTTGGCCTCCTGTGCCTGCTCGAGGGTCTGCGCGCCGCGCGAGAAGACGGCGCAGCTGTAGGTCATCGACTCGTCGAGGAACAGCGCAAAGAACTCGTTCGAGACGTCGTAGTGGTGGCGCACGGCGCGCCGGTCGCGCTCGCGGCTGTGACGGCGCCCGCGCGGTCGCAACTCGATCTCCGGCACCGCTGGCGGAAGCCGCAGGCCGCTCGCCGGCAGCGCCGCCAGGGCGAGCCGCAGTCGGGCCCGCGCGTCCAGCGCCGGCGCGCTCCAGCCTTCGAGCAGGGCCATCGCAGCGTCGAGGTCGTCGACCTCCAGCAGCCCCGAGACGTAGGCGCGACCGATCCCGAGCTGGCCCGGCGCGCGCAGCAGATGGGTCACCGCGCCCGGGCCGCGCACGCGAAAAGTCGGGCCCGAGTCGCTCGTCGGCTCGAGCCGTGTGCCGTCCCAGAACTCGATCGCGAACGGGCGCTCGGGCAGCGCCTGGGCGAGCTCACGGCACAGCGGGCCTGGTGTGGCCAGTCCCACCAAACGCGCCCGACGCCCTACTCGGTCCACCAGTTGGGCAGGAGCAGTCCGTCGCCGTCGGGCGGGCGATCCGAGCCGGCCGCGATCACCGTCTCGGAGTCGACGTGCCGGCGCGCGTAGCGGCCCTCGATCCCGGGCAGCCGCCTGCCGCCGATCTCCTCGATGTCCTTGATGTTCGCCAAAGTGAAGCTCGACACGAGAGCGGACTTTATTAGTGTGGGCAACTTGGAGAGCGAACGATGAGCAGCCGCTTGGCGGCCAAGGTTGCCGTGATCCGGCGAACGCGCAACATCCGTCGAGGCTTCGGCAGCGTCCTGTTACGCTCGCCGCAGGGTGGCGCGAGCCAAGCTGATCCTTTTTGCGACGGTGCTTGCGGGGCTCGTAGGCTGGGCTTCCCTCGCCGCGGCCGCCGGCTCGACCTATCCGTTGGGCAGGGGCACCGGTGGCTGCCCCGTCTTCCCAGCCAGCAATGCCTGGCACGAGAAGGTCAACAACCTGCCGGTCAGCCCGCTGTCGAGCGAATACATCGCGTCGATCGGCGCGAACCTCGATCTGCATCCCGACTTCGGCCACGAGCGTGCCTATGGGATCCCCTATGCGGTCGTGCCGGCCGACCAGCCGAAGGTCGGGATCCGCTTCACCGCCTACGGCGCTCAGTCGAACCGCGGCCCCTACCCGATCCCGCCGGGCGCCCCGGTCGAGGGCGGCCAGAACGCGAGCGGCGACCGCCACGTGCTCGTCCTGCAGTCGGGTAGCTGCAAGCTCTACGAGCTCTGGGACGCCTACCCGAACGCGGACGGCTCCTGGAACGCGGGCTCCGGCGCCGTCTTCAACCTGCGCTCGAACAAGCTGCGCCCGAACGGCTGGACCTCGGCCGACGCGGCCGGTCTCTCGATCTTCGCCGGGCTGATCCGCTACGACGAGATCCAACGTGGCTATATCAACCACGCGATCCGCTTCACCGTGCCCGAGACGCAGGCCGGCTTCATTCATCCGGCGACGCACTACGCGTCGAGCTCGACCAACCCCGACCTGCCGCCGATGGGGCTGCGCCTGCGGCTCGAGGCGAGTTACCCGATCGCAAGCTTTCCCCGGACCGACCGGATCATCCTGCAGGCGATGAAGACCTACGGGCTGATCGTCGCCGACAACGGCAGCTCGTGGTTCTTCCAGGGAGCCACCGACCCGCGCTGGAACGACAACGTGCTCGACGATCTGAAGAGCGTGCCCGGCAGCGCCTTCCAGGTCGTCGAGACCGGCCCGATCCTTCATGACGGCTGACCGCTGACGTACGCTCTGGGGACCACGCGCTGCGAAAGGAGACCAGATGCTGTTCGGCCCGGAGCACGTCAAACGCTACATCGAGACCGATGGCGAAGAGGGACATAGCTGGCGCGAGGGGACGAAGATCCTGATCCTCACGACGAAGGGTCGCCGCAGCGGCGAGCCGCGCAGCACGCCGCTGATCTATGGGCGCAGCGGCGATGACTACCTGGTCGTCGCCTCCAAGGGTGGCGCCGACGAGCCGCCGGCCTGGTATCTGAACCTCGAGGCCGACCCGCAGGTCGAGGTTCAGGTGCTCGACCAACGCTTCTCCGCGCACGCACGCGATGCGACGGCGGCCGAGAAGCCGGTGCTCTGGCAGACTATGGTCGGCGCCTGGCCGCACTACGACGAGTACCAGACGAAGACGACGCGCGAGATCCCGGTCGTCATCCTCGAGCGCGACTGAGCTGGAAGGCGCCGGCTCGCGATGTTCCTGTTCTTCGGGATCTTTCGCAAGCTGGTCTACGTCGTATTGGTATTCGCGATCCCGCTGATCGCCGGCGAGTTCATCGCGCGCTCGCTACTCGGCGACGCGGTCAACAGCGCGATCGTCTCGCGCATCGGCGGCAAGGCGCAAGTCGGCTTCGGCACGACGCCGGTGCTCTTGCAACTGGTCAACGGCCATCTCAGCGACGTCAGCGTCAGCGAGAGCAAGGCGCAGATCGGTGGCCTGCCGACGCTTGCCTTCAACGCCACCCTGGACGACGTCCACCTCAGTTCGATCACCCACCTCGAGGGCGGAATCGGCGCGATCACGCTGACCGCGCACCTCGACGCGCACGCCGTCCGCGACCTGCTCGCCACGCCGACCTGCGTTGGCTCGCTGCCGCGAGGTGTGCTTGACGGGCTCACCGAGCAACCGCGCGTGAAGATCGCCCCCGGCCACATCGCGCTGCTGCCGCCGCACGGGAGTGCGGTCGATCTGCACCTCTTCGCGGCGGTCGCGGGCAGCGCCATCACTTTCCACGCGACCAGCCTCAGCCTTGATGGCAAACGGGCCCCGGCCGCGACGCTCACGGCCGCAGCAGGCGCGATCAACTGCGCTCGCACCGTGCAGAATCTGCCGTTCAACCTGCAGCTCAAGTCGACGAGCACGACGCCCGGCTTGCTCGACGTGCAGTTCGCCGCGACCAACGCCTCGTTCTCGGCCAGCTGATCGCGCCGAGTCCTGCGCGCGTGGTCGCGCGCCGTGCACGGAGGAGTACCCTCGATCTATGGCTGAACGCGACACCCACGAGGCCGGGCGCCGGCACTCAGTGCACGGCCGCGAGCGCTCGCGCGCGCCCGCGGGCGCGCGCGTCTACGGACAGCGAAACGTGCTCGCGCGCGGAACCGACGGGCCGGCCGAGCCGCGCAAGCGTCCGCCTACCCCGTGGTTCCTGCGCCTGACGCGCTACGGGCTGCCCGGCGTGATCGTCCTCGCCGGTGTGGTCGCGATGTGCTTCGGCACGCCGACCGCGTTGATCGGTGGCTCGGGCCTGGTCGGCGCCGGCATCGCGACGGCGATGGTCAGCTGGTTCTACCGCATCGGTGTCGAAAGCGACGCGGTGCGCGTAAACGAGGAGTACGCACGGCGCTATTACGCGCGCTTCGGGCGCTGGCCCGACGGGCGCTAGGCGCTCAGTAGTTCCAGCTGGCAAAGGCGCCGTGCTTTGCCAGTACGGTCGGCTTGCCGCCGCCCCAGGGGATCGTCTCGACCGACCGCGGCGAGCCTTCGAAGCCGCTGTCGATCAGGACCGTCTGGCCGCTGCGCGAAATGCCCGCGGCGATGTTGCCGTCGGCGATACCGTCGAGGTCGCGCACGACCGCCTTGGCGCCCGAGAGTTCGACGACCCACGCCGCGCTGGTGTCCGTGCCCTGGAAGTCGGCGAGCAGGTGTGAGCCGTTGGCGGAGAAGGCGACCGGCACCAGGCCGTCGACGAGCGGGCTGAGCGACATGTGCGTGAGCTGTC
>Ga0302326_10003958_pt1 | contig 34619 bp, 33 predicted proteins | sample Palsa_T0_3_FD_202264 | JGI IMG/M metagenome (GOLD analysis project Ga0302326, IMG submission 202264) | Peat permafrost microbial communities from Stordalen Mire near Abisko, Sweden - Palsa_T0_3 | ecosystem: Environmental > Terrestrial > Soil > Palsa > Peat permafrost | place: Sweden: Abisko...
GGACTCCCGCCGTCGGAGGAGGGCACCGCCCAACTCAGGCTGGCGCTGCCGACACCAGGCGTTGCCGTCACGCTCCCCGGCGCAGTCGGGACACCCGGACCCGGCGCCATCGGCGTCACGGCTGACGATGGAAGGCTTGCCGGACCAATCCCCACGGAATTCACCGCAGCCACAGTAAAGGTGTACGCAGTCCCGTTGGTGAGCGACGTGACCGTCGCGGCGGTGGCTCCGGTGAAGGTTGCTTGCACAGAAGGGTCCTGGGGACTTGCGATGATGGAGTCAATGATGGGGCTTCCCCCCGTGCTCGCCGGCGCCACCCACGTCAGGGACACCGACTCATTGCCGGCAACCGCCACAACGTTGGTCGGACCGGTCGGGACGTTGAACGTCGTGACCGGGCTGCTCAAAGAGGCTGGGCCCGTCCCGTTCGAGTTATAGGCCGCCACCGAGAAGGTATACGTCGTCCCGTTGGCGAGTCCCGTGACGGATGCGGTTGTGCCGGTGAACGTTGCAACGGCGGACGAGGTTTGCGGATACGTGGTGACCGTGTAGCCCGCGATTGGACTCCCGCCGTCGGAGGAGGGCACCGCCCAACTCAGGCTGGCGCTGCCGACACCAGGCGTTGCCGTCACGCTCCCCGGCGCAGTCGGGACACCCGGAGCCGGCGCCATCGGCGTCACGGCTGACGATGGAAGGCTTGCCGGACCAATCCCCACGGAATTCACCGCAGCCACAGTAAAGGTGTACGCGGTCCCGTTGGTGAGCGATGTCACCGTTGCCGTGGTCCCGCTCATGGCAGTCTGTGCCGACGGGGGTGAAGGACTGATGGCAACCCTGTAGGCCGTGACCGGGCTTCCTCCCGTGGCAGCCGGGGCTGCCCAGCTCAGGGACGCCGACTGGTTGCCGGCAACTGCAACGACGTCTGTCGGTGCTGAGGGGACGGTCGCCCCGCCACTGACATGTGAACCCGCAGTCCCCACGCACGCGGCCAAGAACGCGGCAAGCACCTGGGCAAGGATGTTGCGGCAAGTGCCCATAGAGCTACCCCTTCACCAGCCAAGCCGGTGGTGCTGGCTGGACTGAGTCTCCTACCGCATTTGGAACCCAGCTGTACCGGCCCGCTACCGCCCAAATGCTCGGGGCAGCGCCAGGTTGCTCAATCGACCGGTGTGAGGCTTCCGAGCTGAGGGACTATGACGGAACACGAAGAGCGTACTCAAAACCGTAACGAATCACCGCGGTTACGAGAGAGCGCTCGCTAGCCTCCGCTCCGGAGTCGGTGGTGCTGCGTCCGGAAAACTCCGCTCGCATACAACCCGCCGATTGACCTCCTCGGGCCGGCCCTTGTCAGTGCGCGATTGCGAAAAGACGACGGCTGTCAGACTTTTCGTCCCGTCTCTTTCCAGCGCAGCGATGTCGGTGCTCATGTGCATCTTTACAATCGGAAGCTCAGCGATGCGCTCGACGAGGTAGCGAGACATCGATTTCTCGAGTTCATAAGCCCGGACGACGCTCGGTTGGGTTGACGCAAACGCGGGTCTTGCTGCCCTTGCGTCACATCCGGGCGAAGGTCTGTCTCACTTCTCCCTCGCCAAGTCCTTCCCCGTGCACCTTCGCCCGGCCAATGCACGGATGGCAAACTTCGCGAGCCACACTGTGAATTGGCGAGGCACACCCCCCGGGTGTCAGCCCTCGTCGCCGGTGGGGACAACTGTTGCTGCCTCCACCATGAGCACCACGGTCCGTGTCGGAGCGCGCGTCCGGTGCAAGACGCCGCGCGGAACGAGGAGCCCCTGACGCGGTGTGAGCTCCACGGTTCGCCCCTCGAGGTCCAGCAGCAGCCGGCCCTCGATGACATAGAAGAATTCGTCCTCCTGGTGGTGCTTGTGCCAGTGAAACTCACCCTCGAAGACGCCCACGCGCGCCACACAGTCGTTGATTCGGCAGAGGGTCTGGTTCCACCACGTCTCGGCACACTGGTCCGCGAGCTGCCCCACATTCACCAGCTGCAGCGGCTCATACTTCGCGTCGGTGTGAATTTGGTAAGGCATTTATGTCCTCCGGTACGTGGCCTTAATCAAAGGCGGCCCGAGCGGCAACGCTTGACCCGACAGCCTGTGTGCCCACGGCGAACTGTGCTGCTGCGTTGTGGCCCTTCGTGCCAGCGTTCCGCGCTCGGCCCGACTTCGTGGCTCGAGGACCTTGCTCAAGGTATTTCGTTTGCTAGCAATTTTCATGACCAGCGTTGCGCAAATGGTCCGGCGCGGGCCTCGGAGGAGGCCGTTGAGAAGCCACATTCACCGGCGGGACGCCTTTTTACGCTCCGGAGGTCGCGGTTCGGTGGCTCTGGACTTGAAACACCCAGGGTACTTACCTCGCCGCCGCGGCCCTGGTGGTGGGGACCACCGTCTGGGTCAGGGCCGGTCCCGCTCTCCTCGTGGGAGCAGACACTGCCTGCTATGCGCGCGTCGCCCGGGAGGCCGCCGAGCGACCACTTTCGGCCATCGCCGAACAAACTCTTGGCGGAGAGCCCTTCCTCGAACATCCGCCGCTGGCGTTAACCGCTGAGGGCATCTGGTTTCGCACCTTCGGTGCCTCGCCAGGGACGGTGCGAAGCTTCGGCCGCTGCATCGCCACACTGCTGGCGCTCGTGACCTTCCTGGTCGCTCTCGCTATGGCTGGGCTCCGTGCGGCTTCCTTCAGCCTGCTCGCCCTGCCGCTCCTCTCGGGCTTCGACTTCGAGTCGCAAATAACGATGCTCGAACTACCTCTCACTTTTGGGCTAGCCATCGCAGCCTTGGGGACGGTGCTGCTCGTCCGAAGACCTGCCGCCGGGACTCTATTGTTTTCCTTCGGGTTTGTGGCGGCTGCGCTGACCAAGGGGCCTCCGGCTCTCGCCGCGTTCGCGATTCTCGCCTGGGCCACGTGGCGGTTGCGTCTCCGTCGCCGGGTGGTGTTAGCCGCCGTTGCAGTTGCTCTTGCGTGCCTGGCTTTGGCACTTTGCGCGTACGAGGCAGCGCGCCGCGCAGAGGGACTGGTTCCCTTTCTGCCCACCTACCTCTCGGTGCAGGTGCTTCCTTCAATTGTCGAGGGCAGGGGACAGCAGGACCGTTCGCTGCTCTTTTTCTTCAGCCCGCTTGTGTCGTGGTACCTCGCCGGGCTGCTGGCCCTCGCGCCTGCAGCGTGGGTCTGGTCGCGAAGGACGACGTCGCTTGAGACACGTCGGCTCATCGAACTCGGCTTCGTCGTGGTAGCGGTGATTGTCTTCGGACAGATGCTCCCCGCAAAGAAGGCCCCCTGGTACGTCCACCCCGCGATGTTGGGCTTCGCCTGGATAATTGGAGGCACGGCCTCAGTCCTTCGCCCGAGCCGGGCCGAGTCCTGGCTCGCCTCAGCGGCTATCGGACTTGCCGCGCTCTGGACGCTGGGCGTGGGGAGGACGTGGTCGATTGCTCAGCCAAGACTCCGTGAGGAATTGGTGGTCTTGCACCGTCTGCCCGGGCCGGACTTCCCACCGGGAGTTCCACGCGATGTGGCCAATTGCGCCAAATTTGGAGATTGGGCCGCCGAAAACACCGTTGCCTTTCTCTGGCGGGCGCGGGCCGTACCGTGCACGAGCAAGGCTCCATTCGTCTTCGACGGGCATGCGCTCGCTCCGGCAATGGCTACTGCCGCTGGCAAGTAGATGTCACTTCGGGCTCGGTCGGCGTGGCCCGCAAGCGTGGGGGCCATGGCCGCCGGCATGCGGCTACCGAGCGCCTGTCGTGGGAAGTGGCGACAATAGCCCGATGGCACTCGTCAGAACTCGTTACATCGACCTCGGAGTGATGTTCCCCAGAGGGCGCAAGCGGACAACCCACCGCGAAGGGACGACAGGCTGCCCCACGCCCGCGTGCCGCAGGCGAGCCGCCACCGCGACGCGCCCTCCCGAACAATCAGCGCGAGCTTCAGGCTCACTTGGCGAGGCAATCCCGTCGTCATTGCCGGGGCATTCCGACTTCCGCTTCGCCCATCCGTTCGACCCATTGAGCGCGCCACGTGCTGGCCTCGAACGGATCCGCAAAGTACTGTGTTTCCCGTGCAACCTTGTCGCCGCTGAACTCCATGATGCTCACGGTGTAGGACGGCTTCCCGTCATACGTCAGAATATACTCGGTGATCCAAAGATCACCGCTACCAATGACTCGCCGCACAGCAAAGCGCTTTTTGCTCGGCTGATTGGTGCGCGTGATTTGTATGTTGCGCCGACCGCGGATTCGCTCGCCTGACTGGGGGTATTCCAGCACCGCATCCTCGAGATAAATGTCGTGCTCCGTTTCAAAATCGTTGGCATCGGATGCAGTCCAATGCCGATCCAGTGCCGCACGTATCTCTTGAGCTCTCATATGACCCTCCAGCGTCACCCCCGTCGATACCACTCCTCACGCAAGACACCCTAACGGCAGTCACTTTACCTGATCACGTTGACCTCGTGATCCGCAACGACCGCTGGCACCTCGACTTGGCTGCGCGCGAGCCGAAGCATTGTGGTGACACACCCTGAGTTCAAGCCACAAGTGACACTTCTTTTCGATAGCAAGTCACCGGGGCGCTTCCGGTGTCCAGGAGTTCGCATGAATGCCACCACCGTTTCCATGGCGATGGAGGCTTGAGGCCAACGGCCAAACGCCGGGCGACGAGGTACTTTCGGAAGTCCTCGAGGCCCAGAAGGGGGAAGTGCCTTCGCTGGCCTCCCCGAGGTTGTCAGCGACGCGCTCCGCCACCGTCTGCACGGTGGCCTGGAGCTCGCGCACCTCACCGGCCCAGGGATGGTCCATGAGGAATGTTGCGACACGGCAACGCTGCGAAGCCTTGAATCAAATGCTGGCGTCAGCGCGTCGCCCTCACCTAGTTCGATGGTCGTTAACTTCGTTCACCTTGACACCCGGGGAATGGACCGATTGGCTCGCGGCACCGCCGAAGCACATCCGAAACAGGGGGGGAGCGCCGTGCCATCAACTTCGTACCTGTGTTGCCTCGCCGCCGTGGCATTCGTCAGCTGCACGTCGAGCACCTCACCATCGCAGGACACTTGCCCAGACGCTGGCTCGAAGACCTGTGCCCCGGGAATGCATTCTGGGCCGGTGAGCAACCTCACCTCACTCGCTTGGGCCGACGGACCCCCGTACTCGTCGAGTGCTTTGGGAACGTTTTCTCCAGACCCGACGACGCACTACACCACCACCGGAATGGAGACCGACTTCTCGCCCGCTGGCTGCACTAGCGTGAAGGTGCTGAGCGACTCACCGAGTTCCCCCCGCTCCCCTGGCGTTGGCGCCTACGGTGACCCGACTCAGCCGCCGCTCTTTGGGATTGCGAAAGCTTACTTCGACCCGATGGGCCTCTTCCTCGGTTATGCTTGGCCCCTGGCAGCACCCGCAATCTGGTCCGTCGGCTGGAATCCCTGTGGGGGAAAGACTGAACTCATTGGGGTGCAAGGCCTCTTTTCGTACCCGGGTTGGACTACCAAACAACGCCTACCCGATTCTCGCGATCACGGGCGATTCACAGGGAGGCGTGTGTGGCTATCCCCTGGACTCTGCGTTGGGCCACTGCATGGTGTCCTGGCAGCCTGACAATCCGCAAAGCGGAACCGTAATAGGAGGCGCGGACAGCACCACGTTCGACAACACGTGGACTGGGGTCCTGTATGTTCAGAGTGCGGGTTGCTCCTACTTCAACGCTCTGAATGGGAAAGCAATGAGCATCCGGCTACACAACTGAAGTCCCTGTAACCGCCCCCAGGCGGGATTGAACCGCCGCCTCGGGTATCCGACGTGTGAGGCTTATTGGGAGTCGATGCAAAGAGTTTTTAGTGAAGCCATGAGGCCTCAAACTAAATGTCCGGCCTGCGGGCTACCTTGAAATTTGTACCGTGGTGTGGAGAGGCTGCGTCAGACGAGATGTGCCTTTCCTGTGGCATTCAATTAGGATATGACGAAGTCGCTGGAGGCGAGTTAAAGAACCGCGCAGAGATATATAGTTTATGGAGCCACTAGCTTGAGGGGGGGCGCCTGATTGTCGCAACTGTCCAGAAGCACCGTAGCGCATCAGTCACAAGTGGATGTGAGGCACGTGGAACCAGCCGGGCAAATTCCCGTGCCTGCCGTGGCGCAATTCTGGGTGCACCGCCCACCGCTGGCAGCCGGAGGCAAAAGCTATATTGCCACGAATCTGGCAGAATTCGGCTCCTGTGCACTCTGAATCAAACCGGCAGGCAGGCTTGCTTGGTCAGGCAGCCAGCATCGCTGGATGAGCAGACGCACTGGCTTTGGCAACCGCCACCAACGCCGTCGAACCCCTGCGAACAGGCCCCGAATAGCGCAAGCATGACGAAACTCTGGCCGGGTGAGTCGACCTCTGCAGTGCGACGTGCGGTTCTTGTACGGTCCGGAGTTCGTCATCGCTTGTCCGGAAGACCCGAGACGTTCGTCGCAGACGGGTCGGCCGTGACGGTGCGCCGGGGCGTCCGGGTGGCGTGAGCGCGGCGTGGCTTCAGTCAGTGCGCGGTGCTAGCCCGTTCTAAGTTCGGTCACGGCATCCACGACGAGTAGGACTGCCCGCTGCGGAGAAAGTCCCTACGAAGCGGTCCAATGCCTTTCCGATATTTTGTATTTTCGTGCGGGTTTGTTGTTTTAGAGCACGCGGAGCACCCGTTCCCGTTTTGGGTTTCGAGAACCTGGAGCATCCCTGCTTGTGCAGGGCGGCGTGGGTCGCGAGATAATTCGTATCAATCGTCACCGGCAACAATAAAATGGCCGGAATTCGCGTCATGCGTCCCGCTGCGTCTTGACTTTCGATTCCTCGCAGCCGCAGAAGGGCTGCGGCCGGCGATGGCGCAGCCGGAGGCTCTGCAAGGGAAGGGGAACCCATGAAAATCGACTCAAGTATTTTGACGGCGCTTGCCCTATCGATCGTCGTCGGCGCGCAGCCCGCGCACGCCAGGCTGACCAGCATCGTCATCAATACGCGCGTGCCTGCGTATGGGGGAATGTCCTTCGGCAATACCGGCGCGTACGAAGATCTGACGGGAACCGCGTTCTACGAGCTGGATCCCGACGATCCGGTCAACGAGGTGATCACCGACATAAAGCTCGCCCCGCGCAACTCTCGCGGCATGGTCGAGTTCTCGGCGGACATCGAAATCCTGAAGCCGGTCGACATGAGCAAGTCAAACGGCGTGTTGTTCTACGAGGACGTCAACCGCGGCAGCAAGAATTCGCTCTCCTTCAACATCGGCGGCAGCGCCACCCTAGTGGGCGACGGCTTTCTCGAAAACCGCGGCTACACCATGGCGTGGGCCGGCTGGGAGGGCGACATCACCAGCGGCATCGGCATCAAGCTTCCCATTGCGCACCACGGCGACGGTAGCGCGATCACCGGCCGCGTGCGTGCGGAGTACATCTTGACCTCGGCCTCCAGCACGGTCGAGGTGACCGCGGCCCCGGCCTACGAGGCGGTGAGCACCGACAACAGCGCCGCGACCCTCACCATGCGCGTGCACCAGAACGATCCGCGCATCGAAATCCCGCGCACGCAGTGGAAGTTCGCCGACTGCAGCACCACCGCCTTCCCGGGCGTTCCCAGCACGCTCAAGGTGTGCCTCCAGGGAGGCTTCGACACCAACCACATCTATGAGTTGCTCTACACGGCGATGAACCCGACCGTGACCGGCGTCGGCTTCGCGGCCGCGCGCGACTTCGTCTCCTTCCTGCGCAACAACGATCGCCGCACCGACCGTGACTGCAACCTCGTCAATCACCATCACGGCTACCATCACGACGACGGCGGGTCGGCCGTTGCCAACCCGCTTGGCGACGCGATCCGGCACGCGCTGATTTACGGCTCGTCGCAGAGCGGACGCTGGCAGCGCGCCTACATCGAACTGGGCTTCAACGAGGACGAGAGTGGCCGCAAGGTGCTCGACGGCTTCATCCCGCACAAGTCGTCGAACCGCGGCGCGTTCAACATCCGCTTCGCGCAGCCGACGCGGCTCTCCGGAACGCAACACACCGAGCAGCAGTTTCCCGGCGCGGAGACGCCACAGACCTGGGAGGTCACCTTCGACGCGGTCACCGGCATCATCGCCGGCCAGCTCGAGCGATGCCGCGAATCGCACACCTGCCCGAAAATCACCCACACCAACTCGGACACTGAGTGGTGGCAGGCGGTGATGTCGCTCGACACGACCGATTCGTTCGGGCGCTTCGACGTGCCCATCGCGCCGGAAGTGCGCGTCTATCAATTCTCCGGCACCATGCACGGCGGCGGCGATCCGACGGCGCAGCCCCCGGCGGTCCTACCCGCCTTCCCGGTGGACTGCCAGCTGCGTTCGAACTCGAATCCCTTCCTCTGGGAGCAGCGCGCGCTACTGGAAGCGCTGCGCGAGTGGGTGGAGACCGGGAGGGATCCGCCGCCGAGCATGTACTCCTCGCTCGGCCGCCACACGCTGGTCAAGCCGAGCGAGGTGCACTACCCCTACATTCCCGCGGTGAACTTCACCGTTCCGGGCATCACCAACTTCAAGAATTTCCTCGAGCGCGGCCACCGCTTCTCGGTCGAGGACGTTTCGGGAATCATGAATGAGCCGCCGATCGCCGATGGCGCGTACACGATCCTGGTGCCCAAGGTGGACGACGACGGCAACGACGTCGACGGCCTGCGCAACACTAACGTGCAGGTCCCGCTCGGCACCTACCTCGGCTGGAACGTGCGTAAGGCCGGGTTCAGCGAGGGTGACTCGTGCGATCTGACAGGGGGATTCGTGCCCTTCTTCAACACGCAGGCGGACCGGATAGCGGCGGGCGACCCACGGCCGTCCCTGGCCGAGCGCTATCCGACGCACGCCGACTACGTCGCAAAGGTGACCGCCGCCGCCAACTCCATGGTCACTCAGCGCACGCTGCTGCCGGAGGATGCGGCGAGCATCATCGCCGCGGCCAACGCCGCCGAGGTGCCCTGAGCGACGGCCTTGGTTCCTCGAGGGGGCCACCCGCGTGGTCGCATCCGACTCCAGTGCGCCGCCTATGGAGGGAGGCCCCGCGGCCGCCTTCGTAGCAGAGAAGGAGGATCGCTTCCGTCGCGGTTTGAGACGACGGATCTGCCGCTGTAACAGCGGGGCCCTCTGCCACGGGTACCATCTCGCGGAGGGCTTCGTCCACGGTTGTACGACCGGCGATTGTAGCTGTACCACTGGTGCCCGGTGGGCCACGGTAAATCCCAGCGCCAGCGCGAGCACCGTAATGGGTGAGCGCCGCGCCGGGCAGGTGGAGCGCGTGCATGATCGGCTCGACGATTTGCAGCACCGCGAAGGTGACGACGCCGTAGCCCACCAGCACGCGGAAGACGCCGACTCCCTCGGCTCGCGCTACCTCTTTCCGGGAAAGCGCGGGGCCATGCTGTCGAGAAATTTTCCAGCGCGTCGCTTGCTCGCGCAGGCGTTGGGCCGTGCAAGCATTGTCGAGCACTACCGGCACGTGTGCCGTCGGAAGTGCTGTGGCGAGGTGGTGCTGGCCGACGACGCGGGGATAAGGCGGTGTGCAAAAGACAACCGGCTTCTCTGGCCCGTGCCGGTACCCATTCACTTCAGGGTCCACGACGCTCGCCACACGGGAATAACCCTTCTTCTCGACGCTGGGCTGGCCCGCACGAGACGCGCAGCTTGCACGACATGCGGACATCCGCATGACGCTCGAGGTGTACAGCCACGTCCGCGATGGCGCGCTCCGTGCGGCCGTCGAGAGAATTAGGCTTCCTTACGCAGAAAGAGCGGATGGGAAGCGGATGGACATGCAACGCAGCGCAGCAAAGCTACTTCTGACCGCGAAGGACCAAATAAATCCGCGGCGTTGGACGAGCGCGCGATACTGGATTCGAACCAGTGGCCTTCGGCTCCGGAGGCCGACGCTCTATCCATCTGAGCTAATCGCGCGAGGGTTTCGGATGTAGCGACAAACGACGTCTGGCGCAAGCCCGCCCGGCGCTCACCGCTCGGGCGCTCGATGAACGTCGTCCACCCAATAGACGGACTCGGGCTTTTCCACGGGCGCAATGTCCAGGTTCACCACCACCGGGTCCTGTCCGCTGCGCATGAGGACGCACTCCAGCAGTTCATCGGCCGCGTTGATTTCCTGATGGGGCACGTAGGGAGGTACGTAGATGAAGTCGCCTGGGCCCGCCTCGGCGAGAAACTCAAGTCGCTCCCCCCAGCGCATCCGCGCCTTTCCCTTGACCACGTAAATCACCGACTCCAGACCACCATGATGGTGTGCCCCCGTCTTCGCTCCGGGCTGGATGGTGACCGTCCCAGCCCACAGCTTCTCGGCACCCATCCGGGCACGGGTGATTGCCGCTGCTCGGCTCATGCCCGGCGTCTGCGCGGTGTTCGGATCGAGCTCCTCTGCCTTTACCACTCGGACGCCTTGGGTGCGCCAGTCCGGCACGTGAGGCTCAGACATGCGGTGACCTCTCTCATGAACCGATGACAACCTAGGACTGTACTCCGCCCGCGGCGGTCACCGCTCAAAACTGAATTCGAGAGTTTCGGTCTCGCCGGGGGCCACCGTGATGAGACGGCGCTCCTCCTGGTCGCCGAGGACAAGGCGGACCGGGTGCTTTCCCTCATAGAGCGGTACTGGTTTCTCGAAGGGGGCTTCGCCCAGTTTCTTGCCATCGACGTAGACAACAATTCCCGGTTGCAGCTGAAAGTCGATGGCACCCTTCTCGAACGTGACGGTGCGCACTCCATTGTCGCCCGCGTTGAGCTCGACGTGTTCCACCCGCGTTAGGCCGAGTCCTGTGTCGAAGAGCTCCACATCGGCTGCTCCTGGTGCCGGCAAACGAACCACCACCGGCGTCGTGCCGACGATGTGGTCACCGACTCGCACATGCAACGGCGGCTTGCTCTCGAAACGTATGTACGGTTCGGGCGTCTCCTCCCCGCCTGGAGCTTTCGGCGCCTGCGCCTCGGCGGCCTCGAAGGCGCCGAGCAACTTGGTGGAGACGTTGTGCTCACGCTTCGGCGTGGGGGCCGGAGCGGCGATTGGAGCGGGAAGCTTGAGCGCCGTCGCCTCCGGTGCCGGCGCGGGGGTGACCGGCACCGGGGCGGAGGGGAGGGGAGGCGGCGAAGCGGGCTTCGCCACCGTCTCTGGGGGAGTCAGGGGCGGGGCAGGTGGCGAGGCGACCGGCGCAGGAGATGCCACCGGCTGTTCCGGCGGCGCCGAGGGCCGACTCCAGAAAAACCACGCTGCCGCCGCCGCGAGTCCCAGACCAAGGAAGACGACCAAGAGAGGCCAAGGCGAGGCCCGGCGAGGCGAGCCTCGTGACGGGTCGGTGGCCGCCGCCGAGCCATGGAGGTCCGTGCCGGCGAAGTCGACACCCAGGGGACGGACGGCCCGGACGGGTGAACGTTCCGACTCGAGTGCTCCCGGGAAGACGAAGCCCTCCGGCGCCGCTCGACGAACCGGCGTGCTGGCAACCGCCGTCTTCGCTTCTCCATCCACGCCCGGTGCGTCGAGTGGAAACACCCCCGCGGAGAGTTCCGCGGCGCCCAGCGCCGTCGGTGTGAAGATGGGCATCTCGGGTTGGGTCAGGGGCGTCCCCATCGGCACGGCGGGGACCAGGCGCGAGATGAGTTGAGAGAGCGCATAGCCGCTCGCCGTCTCTCCAGTGGCGTGGATGTACCGCTCCAAGTCCGCCTGTAGCGCTCGGCAGTCTTCGTAGCGGTGGTCGCGGTTCTTCGCCAAGAGCTGGGTCAAGACTTGCTGCAGTGCAAGCGGGAGCTCCGGCCGCCGCTCGGCGGGGGGGACGTAAGGATCGTAGAGCACCTTCTGCACCAGGCTGGCATCGCTGACGGCCTCGTAGGGCATGTTGAGCGTCAGAAGCTCGTAGAGCACCACGCCGAGCCCGTACAGGTCGACCCGCCGATCGAGCACGTCGCCCTTGAGTTGCTCGGGCGCCATGTAGGCCACCTTCCCCTTTATCGTCCCGGTCTGGGTGTGGTGGCTGACCCCGCGGGCCTTGGCGATACCGAAGTCCACCACCTTCACCGAACCGCTGCGGGAGATGAGGATGTTGTCCGGACTGACGTCGCGGTGCACCAGCTGCAGAGACTCGTCGGTGACGGCGTCGGTGAACTCGTGGGCATAGGCAAGCCCTTCGGCGGCGGCAGAGACGATGCGCGCCGCAAGCACGAAGGGAACTGCCAGGGACTGCTCTCGGGCGCGCTGGAGCAAGAGCCGCACGGTGGGCCCGTCGATGTACTCCATGGCGATGAAGTAGCTGCCCTCCGACTCGCCGAAATCGAAAATCTGGACCAGGTTGGGATGGTTCAGCTGCGCGGCGAGCTTGGCCTCACCAAGGAACATCTGGACGAACTGCGGGTCTTCCGCCAGGTGGGGGAGAATCCGCTTAATCACCAGCTGCTTCTCGAACCCCATGGGGCCGGCGGTCTTTGCGAGGAAAACCTCCGCCATCCCGCCGGTGGCGAGCTTGCGTAGCAGCTGGTACTTCCCGAGTCGCATCCTCGCTAGGGGTTCCAGGGCTTCGTCGGCGAAGGCCTGCCCGACACGGAGCGGCGTATCATACCCGCGGGAGTCAGCGTGGCCACAGTTCACACCGACATCGAGGTCGCCGGCCGCACCGTCCGCGTTTCCAACCCGGACAAGGTCTTCTTTGCCGCACGGGGCGAAACGAAGCTGGACCTGGTCCGCTATTACTTGGCGGTAGGAGAGGGTGCGCTCCGCGGCGTCCGCGAGCGACCGACGGTGCTCAAGCGCTACCCCAATGGCGCAAGCGGGGAATTCTTCTACCAGAAGCGCGTTCCCGCCCCTCGGCCGGAGTGGCTGGAGACCGTCACCGTGCAATTCCCAAGCGGCCGCAGCGCCGAAGAGCTGTGCCCGACAGACGTCGCTCATCTCATCTGGGCGGTCAATCTCGGCTGCCTCGACCTCAATCCCTGGGCGGTCCGCCGGACAGACCTCGACCATCCGGATGAGCTTCGAGTGGACCTCGACCCGCAGCCCGATGTGCCGTTCTCCGCGGTGCGCCGGGTGGCACTGGAAGTGGGCAGGCTCCTGAACGAACTCGGGCTTCAGGGCTGGCCGAAGACTTCCGGGTCGCGTGGACTGCACATCTACGTCCGCATCCGTCCGGAATGGGACTTCCTCGCCGTTCGACGCGCGGCCCTTGCCTTGGCTCGGGCCGTGGAGCGACGTCTCCCCGACGTTGCCACCAGCAAGTGGTGGAAGGAGGAGCGGGGAACTCGCGTCTTCATCGACTACAACCAGAATGCCCGCGACCGGACCATCGCTTCGGCCTACTCCGTCCGGGCCAATCCGGAAGCCCGCGTCAGCTGCCCCCTCACCTGGGCCGAGGTGGAAACGGCGGAGCCGGCCGACTTGACGCTGGCGACGGTGCCCGCCCGGCTGGCTGCGCTTGGCGACGTTGGTGCGGGCATCGACGGTACCGCCCATGGGCTCGAAACCCTGCTCGAATTGGCGGCGCGCGACGAGGTGGAGGGCCTCGGTGATGCTCCCTGGCCGCCTCACTTCCCGAAGCAGGCGAGCGAGCCCATGCGCGTCCAGCCAAGCCGGGCGCGCAAGAAGGAAGTGCCGTAGCGCCAGCTGCCAGCAGAAGTGGTGCATTTGGCACCCTCTGCGCAACGGATGGAAGTCCGTGGATGCGCTGGGGAGGTAGGGCGTCACCTCATCGAGGTCGGCGTCCGCGTGGGTTTCCGGGCGGATGGTCGAGCCCAGCCGGCGCCGGAAAGGGCCGCAGCCCCAGGACGAAGGCAGCATCGAGGCCCCGACGCCGTCCTGCTCGGGCGTCAGGCGCCGTGGTCCAGCTCCGGGTAGTGACGGAAGATGCCATCCTCGTTGAAGGGGATGCGCCTCGGTGAGTTGAGGTACGCGGCGATCCGTGGGCGGTTGGCGACTGCATCTCGCAGCGCGAGGAGGCCAGGAATGGACGTGGCCTGTCGGCCAAACGCCCGGGGGAAGGCATACGCCAGCCCGCTGAGTAACTGGTACATCGACAGGTCGACGTAGGAGAATGCACTCCCGACGAGGTGGCGGCGTCCCTTCTTCGGCTGCCCGAGGAGATGCTCGAAGTAGCTGAGGAACTTCGGCATCCGTTCGGTGATGAAGTGCGCCGAGCGTCGGCGCGCCTCGCGGCGCTGGTCCTGGTAGCGGAGGCTGCTCGCGACGGGGTGGTGCGTGTCATGCACTTCTGCGACGCAGTCGGCGATGGTGAGCTGGAGCTGCTGGGCAAAGAACCGCTCCGCCTCGGTGTCCCCGATGAGGCCTAGGCGCGGAGCAAGGTACTGGAGGATGTTGGCCGTCTGCGCGATGAGCAACCGGCCGACCTTGAGGATGGGCGGTGCGAAGGGAAGGCGCGCGCTGGGCTTTCCCCGGAGCACTTTCAGAATCGCGGCTTCCCCGCCGCCTTTGGCCCTCGGCAAACGGGCCACGTCGAGGTAGCGCACGCCGGCGTCCTCGAAGGCGAGGCGCACAAATTCCCCCCGGCCCTGGATGGAGGGCCAGTAGTAGAGCTCGAAGCGAGTCTGGGCTGACATGCGCAGGAGTCTACGCGGGCAGAAACGCAAGCGCGGTCCTGCTGGTCCTCCCGGCAGCAACGCTGAATGCCCGGCAGGCCGACCTAGCGCAGGAGGGCCACCGCGGCCGAGAGGAGAAGCGCCACCAGGGTGAGCGCCACCGCCCCACCGGCGCCGCCTTCGGGTCCGTCCTGCTCCATCGCCCGGGCCGGTCCCATGGCGTGAGAAACCGTCCCCAGGGCAAGGCCCCGCGCCAGCGGACGGTGGACACCCAGGAGTCTCAGTAGGGCAGGTCCCACCGCCATGCCGAAGAGGCCGGTGGCCACCACGCCGCAGCTCACCAGGCCCGCATCCACGCCCAGGTCCGGAGCCAGGGCGACAGCCACCGGAGCAGTCACGGACTTGAGGGTGAGGCTTCGGATGAGCATCGGGGACACCCCCAGCAGCCTGCCCAGTCCCAGCACCGTCCCCACCGAGGTCGCTGTCCCAGCGGCAACGCTGAGCAGCACCTTCAGAGGGTTACTGATGAGCACGGCGCGGCTCTGAAAGAAGGGGACGGCCAGCGCCGCGATGGCTGGGCCCAGAGCCCACTGCAAGAGCCAGCTGCCCGCGAGGTACTTCCCGAGTGCGTCCGGCCGCGGCCCCAGCAACGCCGCTCCCAGGAGCGAGGTGAGGAGCAGCGGGTGGAGGAGGAGAACTGGCACGCGGCGGTAGAGCCGTTCCGCTGCGAGGTAGGTGGTCACGGTGCCCACCGTTGCCACGGCTGTCCAGACCAGGCTCAAGGCTAAAAGCCCTCCGGCGCTGGACCGACTGCCGGCTTCCGGCACAGGGCCTGCGCGAGTAACCCGGCGGCGGCCTGGCCGACGAGAGCCCCAGCAATGACGAGTCCGGCGAAGGCCCAGCCCTGGGAGCGCAAGAGCGGCAGTTGCCGGACCGCGCCGATGCATACCGGAACAAAGAGAAGGCCGAGGTAGCGCAGCAGGAAGCCTGCGCCCCGCTGGACGGAAGCGAGGGGGAGGAGTCGCGCCACCAGCAACCCGAGGACCGTGAGCATGGCCAGAAGGCCCGCTGGCAGCGGAAGCCTAAACTGCCGCCCGATGGCCACCCAGCCAGCAAAGACGAGGCAAAGAAGACCGACTTGGAGAGAGACGAGCCCGAGGCGCCGCACGGGCCCGATGGTGGGCGCTGCGCTGGTTGCGGGAGCTTCTGCACAATCGGCCATGGAGGGGCTACCGTGAACCGAAGAGCCGGGACAGCTCCTCGGGCACCACCGCTTCGAGTTGCCCGTAGGTGCACGAGCGCGGGGCGCGGTCGTCCCGCCAGCGTTGAAAGTGCGTCGCGTGTCGAAAGCGGTTGCCCTGAAGGTGGTCGTAGCTCACCTCCGCGACACGCTCCACGCGCAGCGGCTCCCAGCCCAGGTCCCGCTTGGCATTCCACCGACTCGCCGCGCCCGGCATTCGGGTCTCCGTCTCCCCGGCGAGTGCCTCCCAGTGTTGCCAGGGGTGGTTCTGGCGTGCGCCCTCACGAAGGGAGGCAAGCTCGTCCACCAGCGTCCGGCGACGTGCAGCGGTAAACCCGGAGGCGACGCCCACGTGGTGCAGGGTGCCCGCCTCGTCGTACAGCCCGAGGAGCAGCGAGCCGACGTCCTGGGAGCCCTTGTAGAGGCGGAAGCCAGCCACCACGCAGTCCGCAGTACGGGCATGCTTCACCTTGAGCATCTCGCGCTTGCCTTCCAGGTAGGGCAGGCCCAGCGGCTTCACCATGACGCCGTCCAGCCCAGCTCCCTCGAAACGGCGAAACCACTCCTCGGCCACCGCGCGGTCCCGGGTGGCTGGCGTGAGGTGAACCGGAGGCTGGGCACCCACCAGCGCCGCTTCCAGTCGGACGCGCCGCTCGGCGAAGGGCCTTGGCCGGAGGTCCTCATCCGCCAGCGCCAGCAGGTCAAAGGCCACGAAGGAGGCCGGTGTCTCCGCGGCGAGCTTCTGGACGCGCGAGGCGGCGGGGTGGATGCGGTTGAGCAGAGCGTCGAAGTCGAGCCCACGCGCACCGGCAATGACGACTTCCCCGTCGAGGACACAGCGGTCCGGGAGCCACGCCTTCAACGGACCGAGCAACTCCGGGAAATAGCGCGTCATTGGACGCTCGTTCCGGCTGCCGAGTTCCACCGCGTCGCCGTCGCGGAAGACAATGGTGCGAAACCCGTCCCACTTCGGCTCGAAGAGAACGTCGCCCGCGGGAGGCATCTCCGTCACCAGCTTCGACAGCATGGGTGCGACGGGAGGCTGGACGGGGAGATTCATCGAGGGGCCCTTCCTGGGGTCTTCCCGCCTTCAGACGAGGCGGAGGGACGCTACCGGAGGGACCTGGTCGACGGAAACAATTCAGAGGTGCTACTTGCCGAGGACTTCCACCTCGGTGGCGATGGGCACCTGCGCCTCGACGACGTAGGTGGCCTTCACCCTGGTCCCGGTCGGCAGGCTGGCCTTCCTGAGGCCGCTGCCGTGAAGCAAATAGCGCGTCCTGTCATCCACGCGCAGCTCGGCGGGCCCCGCCGCCTCGGGCCTGAGGGCCAGCCGGCCAGCCGAAAATACGCTGACCCGGCCCGTCACCACGCCGCCCGCGCCGAGTTCGCGCACTCCCTGGGCAACGTTTTCCGCACCGGTGCGTGTCGTCTCCGCGGCCGTGTTCACACCGTCCTGCACGGCGTGGGCGGCGTCATTGACGACGCGGTCGGCCTTGGCCGCCGCTGCCGAGGCGCTGTCCCTGGCGTCCTGGGCAGTCGCTCGCATCGAGTCCGCCGCCTCGTGCGCCGACTCCTTGGCGTCCGCCGCGGCGGCCTTGGCCTGGGCCACCACTTCCTTGGCGGGACGCGAGTCGCGCTCACTGCAGGCGACGAGCGTCAAGGCGGCACAGAGCGGGACGAAGGATGCTCGCATGGGGAACCTCACGCCCAAAGGAGATAGCAATGGAGCTGCTGCGCGAGAACCCCCCGAGGGGTCCGGTGAGGGACCCCCTCCGCGGGGGCTAGCTTGCCAGGCGGCGGTATTCCTTGAGGTGGCGGAGCGCGAGCACTCGCTCGCCGCGGCCCTCGTGGAGTCGGGCGAGGTTGTAGTGCGCGTCGGCCAGCCCCGGGTCCGCTGCCAGCGCTTGGTGGTAGGCGGCCAGGGCGTCTGCGCCGCGACCCTGGTCGTCGAGGGCGACGGCGAGATTGAAGGCGGCCACGCCGTCGCCGGGGTGGACGGCGAGCGCGGCCCGGTAGTGCGTCTCGGCAGCGGACAGTCGGCCCGCCGCGTGTTGCAAGCGGCCGAGGTTGACGTGCGCATCGGGGTGCGCCGGGGACTGGTGGAGGATGGCGGCGTACAGCGTCGCCGCGCTCTTCGGGTCCACTTCCTCGAGCGCCAAGGCTTGCTGAAAACGGACGTCGACGTCGGGCCTCTTTGGGGCGGGCAGCCGATGGACGGTGCCCCGGCGGGTGTCGCCGCCCTCCAGCTCCAGGACGCCCTGGCCGGTCTCCGGTTCCCAGAGGGTGACGCCGTCGCGGGCGACCAGCCGCAGGCCCTTGGTTTCGAGTGCCACGCTCGAGACCGGCTGGCCAGCCGGAAGCTGTGCGCCGAGCCGATGGAATGCAGCCCGGATGCGCCGTGGAGCGATGTTTCGGTCCGCCAGTCCCTTCGCCGAGCGCAGAAGCACCAGCTCCCGGAAGGTGAAGGCGCGTCCCTCGGCCTGGCCTCCCGAGCGAAGCAGCCCTCCTTTGACGAAGGAGCAGACGCGTGCCTCGCTGACGCCGAGCAGCGCCGCGGCGTCGGCCAGGGTGTAGGTGCGCTCTGGGGGCATGTCTCTCACCGAGGTGAAAAATTAGCAGCGGGGGCTGACAGGGCGCCGCTCTCGAGCGGGGTGTCCGACCACCCAGCGCCGTGGCAGGTACGGGTGGGGAAGCGCTGGAGCGCTCCGTGGTAAGTGCGAGAGGGTGCTGCGAACGGTGATGGCGACCCGCTACGTGACGCCGCTGCGAGAGGGGGGCTCGCTGCCAGCCATCGTCGAGGCCGACGACGCGGGGCTCTACGTCTTGAAGTTCCGGGGCGCGGGGCAGGGGCCCAAGGCGCTCATCGCCGAGCTCCTGGCCGGTGAGCTGGCGCGGGCAATGGGCCTTCGCGTTCCGGAGCTGGTGTTCGCGCTTCTCGAGCCCGAGCTCGGACGCGCCGAGCCGGACAGCGAGATTCGTGCGCTCCTGAAGGCGAGCGCGGGCCTCAACCTCGGTGTGGACTACCTGCCGGGTTCCATCACCTTCGACCCGGTGGCCGGACCGACGCCCGGGCCGGCGGAGGCCTCGGAGGTCGTCTGCTTCGACGCCTACGTGATGAATGTGGACCGGACGCCGAGAAACCCAAACCTCTTGGTCTGGCACCGCGCGCTGTGGCTCATCGACCATGGGGCGGCGCTGTACTTCCATCACGCCTGGGAGGGTTCCCGGGCCAGCAGCGCGAGCGCCTTCGCCCCCATCAAGGACCACGTGCTATTGCCGTGGGCCAGTGCGCTGCGAGAGGCGGAAGCAACCTTGCGTCGGCGGCTGACGCCCGAGGTGCTGGAGCGCACCGTGGAGCTCATTCCGGACGCCTGGCTGGGAACGGAACCGGGCTTTCTGAGCAGGCAGGAACATCGGGACGCCTACCGCGCGTGGCTGCTGGCCCGGCTCAAGGCATCCCAGGCGTTCATCGAGGAGGCAGAGCATGCCCGTGCCCAACTCGTTTGATTACGCCATTGTGCGGATAGTCCCGAGGGTGGACCGCGGGGAGTTCATCAACGCCGGCGTCGTCCTCTACTGCCTGGCGCAGGGTTTCTTGGGCGCACGCGTCGCGCTGGACGAGACGCGTCTCTTCGCGCTCGCGCCGGAGGTCGACATGAGTCTTGTGCGCAGTCATCTCGAGGCGGTGCCGCGCATTTGCGCCGGAGGCGCGGAGGCAGGGCCCATTGGTCAGCTTCCGCAGAAGGAGCGCTGGCACTGGCTCGTGGCGCCGCGCAGCACCATCCTCCAGATGTCGCCGGTGCACTCGGGCCTGTGCGAGGACCCGGCTTCAGCGCTCGAGCACCTCATGGACACGATGGTGCGTCCACAGGTCCACTGACGTCTCCCCGCTCGTCGGGCGCGCCTTGGGCGGTTATGGGACGCGGAGCCGAAGCGCGCCTGCTCAGGCCTTGCGGCTGCGCTTCTTGGAAGCCGCGGCGGCCCTGGCCTCGGCGTGCTTGGGTGGCTTGCGGCCGGTGACCACGTCGGGAGTTTCCTTGGAGGCCGGGACTCCGCCCCGCCTGGCCAGGCTTGCCTTGAGGGCTTCCATGAGGTCGATGACTTGAGGGGAGGGTGCCTCGGGGGTGGAGATGGTGACGGGCTCGCCCTTGATTTTCTGCTCGATAATCTCCTGCAGGCGCTTCCGGTACCGGTCCTGGTACTTGCTGGCGTCGAAGGTCTCTGAGGAAAGCTGGGTCACCAGCTGGCGTGCGAGCTGGAGCTCGGCGCCCTTGACCTCTCCCTCGCCCAAGGGCACGTCCGACATTTTACGGAGCTCGTCGGCGTAGCGCAGCTGCTCCATGACCAGGCCGCCGTCGCGGGGACGGAGCAGCACCAGGTCCTCGCGGCCCCGGTTGGCGTACCGGGCTACCGCGGCATGCTGGCTTTCCTCGAGCGCCTTGGCCAGGAGGCGGTAAGGCCGCTCGGCTCCCTTGTCCGGGCCGAGGAAGTACCCGGCCTCGAAGTAAAGAGGGTCCACGGCCGAGAGCGGAACGAATTCGGAAATCTCCATCTGCTTTGTGGACTCCTCCTCAATCGCCTTGAGTTCCTCCGGCGAGAAGAGGACGTACTGGTCCTTGGCGAACTCGTAGCCCTTGACGATGTGCTCACGCGGGACGAGCTCGTCGTCCACCGGGCAGTACATCTGCTGCCGGAGCCGCCCCTTGCACTTGTCATGAAGCTGGTGAAAGGAGATGCGGGCCGCCGACTCGGTGGCTGCGTAAACCTTGACCGGGATGTTCACCAGGCCAAAGGAGATGGTCCCCGAGCCAATCGCGCGCGCCGCCATGGCGGCGTAGGGTAGATCCACCCCCGAATGCCCGCCAGGTCTCGTCCGAACCGCAACAGGGCTGTGGCACCGGAATCCCCTGTGCAGCGCTTCACTCGGCTGGAAAAGGTCCTCTGGCCAGACGACGGCTTCACCAAGGGGGACCTGGTCCGGTACCTCTTGGACATCTCTCCTTGGGCCCTGCCCTACCTCCGAGACCGCCCGTTGGCGGTGGAGCGCTGGCCGGACGGGCTGTCTGGCCACGCCTTCTTCCAGAAGCATGCGCCGGCCCACACGCCAGGCTGGGTGCGGACGGCGGTGCTCAAAGGTGAGGAGGGCGCGGAGCGGTGCTTCGTCTGCGATGACGCCGACACCCTGGCCTGGCTGGCCAACCTCGCCGCCATCCCGCTCCACATCTGGAGCGCGAGGGTGAGCACGCTCGACCGGCCGGACTGGTGCATCCTCGACCTGGACCCGAAGCGAGCGCCGTTCTCCCAGGTGGTGACGCTGGCCCTGGCTGCCCGCGTTCTCTGTCGCGAGCTCGGGCTCAAGGCTTACGTCAAGGCGTCGGGAAGCACCGGGCTGCATGTGCTGCTCCCGCTCGGGCGTCAGCTCGAGCACCAAGCCAGCGTGGCGCTCGCGCAGCTGCTCTCCGAGGTGCTGGTACGAAGGCATCCAGAGCTGGCCACCATCGCCCGGAACCCGCGGGCGCGCGGCGGGAAGGTGTATCTCGACGCCTTTCAGAACGGGCGCGGCAAGCTGCTCGTCGCACCTTTCTCGCCGCGTCCCTTGCCCGGTGTACCGGTGTCCATGCCGCTTCGCTGGAGCGAGGTGAAGGCAGGCCTCTTGCCGCGGGCCTTCACTGCTTACAATGCGCTGGCCCGGATGAAGCGACTGGGCACGGACCCGCTGCGAGGCGTCCTCACCGACCAGCCGGACCTTGACCGTGCCTTCGGCCGCCTGGAGCGCCTGCTTGGGCAACGGGCCCGGACGCGCTGAGGTTGCGGCTCAGACGGGGACGGCGCGGCTCTTGGGATGACGGACGTCGGTGCCGCGCACCATGTAGATGACCATCTCCGCGACATTCATCGCATGGTCACCAATCCGCTCCAGGTACTTGCAGATGGAGACCAGTGCGGTGGCCCGGCGGATGGTGCGGGAGTCCTCCATCATGAAGCCCAGGAGCTCGTTGAAGATTTTGACGAAGAGGTCATCGAGCTGGTCGTCGCTCTGGAGAACTTCCTCGGCGGTCTTGGGGTCGGCGCGGACGAATGCATCCAGGGCCTTCTTCACCTGCTCCTGGGCGAGCTCGGCCAGGCGCGGCAGGTCGACGTAAGTCGCCAGGGGTGGGGCCTGGTTCAGCTCGATGGCGCGCTCGGCGATGTTGACTGCCTCGTCGCCGATGCGCTCGAGGTCAGTGACGATTTTGAGACCCGTCGTAATCAGCCGCAGGTCACTGGCCGCCGGTTGGCGAAGGGCGAGGATGCGCCGGCACAGGTCATCGATGTCGACCTCCAGCCGGTTGATTTCAAGGTCCCCCTCCATCACCAGTTCTCCCAGCTCGGAGTCGCGCTCGGTGAGGGCACGCATGCTCTTGGCGATTTGCTCCTCGACCTTGCCACCCATCGCCAGAAGCTTCTCGCGCACTTCGCGCAGGTCCGCCTCGAAGGCCTTGTCGGTGTGAGCGGCGGGCGACTTACCCGAACTTTCCGGTGACATAGTCTTCCGTGCGGCGTTCCTTCGGGTTGGTGAAAATCTGCTCGGTGGCGCCCATCTCCACCAGCTCCCCGATGTAGAAGAAGGCGGTGTGGTCAGACACCCGGGCAGCCTGCTGCATGCTGTGGGTCACGATGATGATGGTGTAATGCTCTTTTAGCTCGTGGATCAATTCCTCGATCTTCGCCGTGGCGATGGGGTCGAGCGCGCTCGCTGGCTCGTCCATGAGGAGCACCTCCGGCTCGATGGCCAGAGCGCGGGCGATGCAGAGCCGCTGCTGCTGGCCGCCGGAAAGGGATGTGGCGGCGTGACCGAGTCGGTCCTTCACCTCGTCCCACAGCGCCGCCTTGCGCAACGAACGCTCCACCAGCTCGTGGTGGTTTCCACCAATCCCGTTGAGCACCAGGCCGGCGGCGACGTTCTCCTCGATGGACATGGTGGGGAAGGGGTTGGGCCGCTGAAACACCATGCCCACCCGACGGCGCAGCAGCACCGGGTCGACCTCGCGGGTGTAGAGGTCCTGTCCGTCGACCAGGACCTTGCCGGTGACGCGGGCCGCTGGCACGAGGTCGTGCATCCGGTTGAGGGCGCGCAGGAAGGTGGACTTGCCGCAGCCGGAAGGGCCGATGACGGCGAGCACGGTGTGCGCCTGGACCGAGAGCGACGTGTCCTTCACCGCGTTGTTCTTCCCGAACCAGACGTTGAGGTCCTGCACCTCGACCTTGGCCGGCGCGGGGACCTCGGCGCTGGCGATGGGCGCCGGAGCAGAAGAGGCGGCGACGGCATTCATTGGGCACCCTTCAGCCGATTGCGGGTGAGGACCCGCGAGGCCAGGTTGAGCACACCCACCAGCATCAAGAGGACCAGCGCGGCTGTCCAGGCCTTGGCGTGCCAGTCCTCGTAGGGGCTGATGGCGTAATTGTAGATGGCCACCGTCAGCGAGGCGGTGGGCTGGTTGGGGCTGAAATTCCAGTACTGGTTGTTGAGCGCGGTGAAGAGCAATGGCGCAGTCTCGCCCGCCACCCTGGCGACGGCGAGCAAACACGCCGTGACAACCCCTCCCATGGCAGTGCGCAGGATGACCAGCAAGCTGGTCCTCCAGTTCGTCACGCCCAGCGCCAGCGAGGCTTCGCGAAGAGACCCCGGCACCACCCGGATGAGCTCCTCGGTGGAGATGGCGAGGTAGGGCACAATCATGATGGCCAGGGCCACCGAGCCAGCCATCGCCGAGAAGTGGTGCATGGGGACGACGACCATCGCGTAGGCCACAATCCCGATGACGATGGAGGGCACTCCGGACAGCACCTCGGCCACGAAGCGCACCGTCCTGCCCACGGTGCCATCCCCCCGCTCGGCAAGGAAGACACCCGCTCCGACGCCCACCGGCAACCCCATCACGCACGCCAGCCCCACCATGTACAGCGTCCCGACCAGGGCATTGCCGATGCCCCCGCCCGGCTCTCCCACCGGCTTGGGCAGGGCGGTGAAGAAATCCCAGGACAGCCCCGCCGCGCCCTTGCTGATGACGAGGTAGAGCACGCTGGTGAGCGGGATGAATGCCGCCACCAAGGCCACCCCGCAGAGGACGGTCATCGCCACGTTCATGAAGCGGCGAAAAAAGAACCGTCTCACGTCGACACCCGGCCCGGACCCTTTTGCACAGCGGTCACCAGCCAGCGTGCAGCGGCGTTGAGGAGAAAGGTAATGACAAAGAGGATGAGGCCACAGCCGGCGAGCGCGCCGATGTGGATGTCATCGGTCGCCTCGGCGAACTCGTTGGCGATGACGGCCGGCAGACTGTAGCCCGGGGCAAACAACGACAGGCTGATGTTTCGCGAATTTCCGATGAGCATCGTCACGGCCATCGTCTCGCCGAGGGCCCGCCCCAGGCCGAGCAGGCATGCGCCGAGGATGCCGGCCCGACTGTGGGGGAGCACCGACCAGGTGACGGACTCCCAGGTCGTCGCGCCGAGGGCCAGCGCCGCCTCTCGCTGGGCCTCGGGGGTGGTCTTCATCACCTCCGCCGAGACGGAGACGATGGTGGGAAGAATCATCACCGCCAGGACGAGTCCCGCCGCCAGGTACCCGAAGCCCAGGGCCGGACCCTTGAAAAAGGGCAGAAAGCCGAGGACGCGACCGAGAAAGGGCTCCACGTCGGTCCGGAGCCAGGGCACGAGCACCGCCAGCCCCCACAGCCCATAGACCACCGAGGGAATGGCGGCCAGAAGCTCCACCGGGATGGAGAGCAGGGGGGCCAGGCGCTTGTGGGAGAACTGGGTGATGAAGAGCGCCAGGCCGACGGCGATGGGGACGGCCACCACGATGGACACCGCGCTGGTGACGAGGGTGCCGTAGATGAAGGGCAGCGCGCCGAACTGATGCGCCACCGGGTCCCAGTCGTCTCCGTGAACGAAGTTCCACACCGACTCGACGGCGAAGAGGGGGCGGGACACGAGGGCCAGGTTGAGGACGATGAGCCCGGCCACCACCAGCACGAAGATGCCCAGCACCCAGAGGAGGCCGTAGTACAGCCGGTCGCCAACCGCCGCCCGGCTGGCAGAGGGCGTGTGCGGCCGCTCGACCATCGGCGCTGCACCTTCGATGGCGGTTGTCCTACTTTCCGGCACTGGACTTCGCTCCCTGGACCGTCAGGGCGGCGATTTTCGCCAGTACCTTCGTCTGAACGGCAGTGGGCAGCGGAGCATAGTAGAGAGGCGCGGCAAACTTCTCGCCATCCGTCACTGCCCACTTGAGGAAGTCGATGACAGCCGGCCCCTTCTCCTTGTTCGTCTGGTCCTTGTAGACGAGCAGGTAGGTGAAGCTGGCGATGGGGTAGGCGGTTTTGCCCGGGGCATTGGTAATGGACACGCGGAAGTCGTCGGGAACCACCACGCCGACGGCGGCGGCCGAGGTGGCTTCGATGGTCGGCTTGACGAAGGCTCCATCCGCATTCTGGATGGCCGCGACCGTCATCTGGTTCTGCACGGCGTAGGCGAGCTCGAGGTAACCGATGGCACCTGGGGTGGCTTTGACCAGGCCGGTGACGCCCTCGTTGCCCTTGCCGCCCAGGCCCACCGGCCACTTGACGCTCTTTCCCACGCCGACTTTCGCCTTGAAGGCCCCGGACACCTTGGCCAGGTAGTCGGTGAAGACGTAGTTGGTACCGGAACCATCCGAGCGCGCAGCCACGGCGATGGCGGTGGGAGGAAGCTTGATGCCCGGGTTGTCCTTGGCGATGGCCGGGTCACTCCACTGGGTAATGGTCCCGAGGTAGATGCTGGCCAGCGTCGGGCCGGACAGGTTGAGCGCAGGGACGCCCGGCAGGTTGTAGGCGACCACCACCGACCCAAGCACGGTGGGGAGGTTGAGGAGGCCCGGGGCCTTGGCCAGTTCCTCATCCGAGAGCGGCGCGTCCGAGGCGCCAAAGTCCACCGTCTTCTCGGTAATCTGCTTGATGCCCCCACCCGAGCCGATGGACTGGTAGTTGAACTTCAGGCTCGGGAACAGCTTGTTGTACTCGCTGAACCATTTTGAATAGAGGGGAAAGGGAAAGGTCGCCCCAGCGCCATTAATCAGCAGGCTTCCCTCCGCCAGGGCGACGCCCCCGACAGCCAGGGTGAGAGCAAGGCAGAGCTTCTTCATGTGCACTCCACGGGGCGGCGGGAAACCAAGACGTCGGGGCCGTACCTACCTCGTAGTGTGTGACGCTGCTGTGACGGCCGCGTGAACCCTTCGGCAATGCGGGCAGTTACCGTGATGCTGCGAGCCGTCGCCGAGCCGCCTCTACGGACCGGCCGGAGACGACAGCTCCTTGACCGCCTGGGCCGCGGCGTCCCCGGCCGTCGGAGCGCCGTCCCCGGTGGGCAGCCCATCCACCTTGCGCAGGCCCGGGAAGAGCCTGAGCCAGAGCGCTACCACCACCAGCGTTCCGATGCCGCCCAGCACGGCGGCGCGCACGGCTCCGAACCAGTGGGCGGTGAGCCCCGACTCGAATTCGCCCAGCTCGTTGCTCGCTCCGATGAAAAGCATGTTGACCGCGTTGACGCGCCCCCGCATCTCGGGCGGCGGGGAGATTTGGACCAGCGTCAGCCGGACGAAGACGCTCACCATGTCGGCTGCGCCCATGGCCACTAGGAAGGCTAGGGACAAAGGAAGGCTCCGGGAGAGCCCGAAGCCCACGGTGGCGAGGCCGAAGATGGCCACGCCGGCGAGCATGGTGGCGCCGGCCCTTCGCCGCAGAGGGTGGTGCGCCAGCCATACCCCCATCAGGCCCGCACCCGCGGATGGCGCGCTTCGCAACAACCCCAGCCCGAGTGGCCCCGTCCCAAGGACGTCCTGGGCGAAAATGGGCATCAACGCCTCTGCGCCGCCAAGCAGCACCGCGAAGAGGTCCAGCGAGATGCAGCCGAGAATGACTTTGTTGGCCCACACGTAGCGCACGCCGGCGAGCACCGTGGCCCAGGAAGTGGCCCGCTTCTCGCGGCCCTGCACGCCCGGATGCAGCGTCACGAGCAAGCACACGTCCACCACGGCCAGCCCGGCGGCGAGGAAGTAGACGGGTTCGGCATTCCCTACCCACGCATAGAGCAAACCCCCGAGGGACGGCCCGGCCACGGTGCCCACCTTGAGGACGGAGGAGTTGACGGCCACCGCGCTCCCGAAGTGTTCCGGCGACACGAGGGACGGCATGAGCGCCTGGCCCGCGGGTGCGTTGAAGGCGCGCGCCGAGCCGAGCAGGACCAGCATCACGTAGATGGCCGCCACGGAGGGCGAGCCCCGCAGGCCGGCGAGCCCGAGGACGAGGGCCACGCCTCCGAAGAGGCCGTGGCAAACGAGGACAATGTGGCGCCGGTCCACTCGGTCCGCCACGTCTCCGGCCGGGAGCGTGAGCCCGAGCGCGGGGAGGAATTGCGCCAGGCCCACCAGCCCGAGCGACAGCGGCGAGTGGGTGAGGGAGTACACCTGCCAGCCCACCGCCACGGACGTCATCTCCAAGACGAGGATGGAGAGCAGCCGGGACAGAAGAAAACGTCGGAATTGCTGAGCTTCCGGGGCGCGCAGCGAGAACGAGGCGGACACTTGGGGTGGCAGGTCCTCTACCGCATGCCGGCAGGGGGGTCGGCGTGAATTTCCTCGGACGTCTCGACGCTTTGGTGCTCGCCGGAGTCCGTCTGCTCGAGGGGCTCGCCGTGTGCCTCGTCGACACATTCGGCCGGTGCTTCGGGGGAGGCCGGGGGGAGGAGACGGACCGGGCCCGGAGGGGGTAGCCCCGAGTGCCGCCGGGCGGCCTCCTGCAGGGCGGCGTGGTGGCGGTAGCGCGCCTCGAGCAACTTGTGGACGAGGAGCGGCCCGCCCGGGACGCGGCGGGCGAGCAGGGCCTGGGTGGTGTGGCGGACGGCGTAGCGCACCCGGCGGATTTGGACGCGCCAGCCCCGGGGCGTCCAGGTGAAGATGCCGTACGCGGCCCGGGCGTCGCCGTCGCGGGGGATGCCGGCCGAGGCAACGTCGGCGAGGAGCATCCGTCCCACCCGCCGGCGGTAGGGGAAGTGCAGGTGGCCGAAGGCGCACGCCGCCGCGTCGAGGTGGGCCAGGAAGCGCCGCAGCGTGGCCTCGTCCAGGGTGGGCTCGAGGGACTCCTCGAGGTTTCGAGGGTTGGCGTGGCAGATGTAGAGGTCCTGCCCGCGTCGCGGCGTGTACCGGACGCTGAAGGGCAGCTCGCCAAGCCGGCGCACCAGCTCGGCCCCGAGTTGATCCCGCGTCCATTCGAGGAGCTCGGTCTTCCAGTGCTCACGCTCGCGGTAGGCACCGCCGAGGTACATGCCGGCGATGTAGGCGTCGGTATTGCCGACGAGGAGCGCGTCACAGCGCCCGAGCAAGAGTTCCACCGTCTCCCGCGGGTGGGCGCCGCGAAGCGCTAGGTCCCCGGCGGCCACCACCACGTCCGCGCCGGCCTGCGCCACGTCGGCCAGGACCGCCTCGCAGGCGGGGAGGTTTCCATGGATGTCGGCGAGGATGGCGACCCGCATGAAGAGACCTAAGGTGACGCCGAAGTGTAGTCCAAAAGCCGGAGCCCGAGGCGCGCCTTAGCAGGGGAGCCCGGCTTCAGCCGGCAGCCAGCGTGACGGTGAAGGTGCTTCCCAGCCCGAGGTGGCTCTGGACGCGTACGTCGCCGCCCATGGAAGACACCAGGTGCCGGACGATGCTCAGACCGAGGCCCGTCCCTCCCATCTCCCGGCTCCGCCCGCGGTCTACCCGGTAGAAGCGCTCGAAGAGGCGCGGCAGGTGCTTGGCTTCGATGCCGAGCCCGGTGTCCCGCACCGACAGCTCCACCCGGCTCGCCTCGTGCCGCCCGGTGAGCTCGACCGAACCACCCTCGGGGGTGTACTTGACGGCGTTGTCGAGCAGATTGACGAGCACCTGCTCCAGCGCCTTGGCATCGCCCCGGGCGGCCAGCCCTGGCGAGACGTGGTGGGTGATGGTGATGCGCTTGGCGCTGGCCCGCGGTTCCACCGCCTCTGCGGCCCGTGCCACCACCTCGCCCACGGAAACCGATCCCAGGCTGAGCGGGCGCTCCCCGGCGTCGAGCCGGGACAGTTCGAGGAGGTCGCTCACCAGCTCGCTCAGGCGCTCCGACTGCCGGTGGATGATGTCCACCATCTGCGGCCCGTGCACGGCGTCGGTGAGGGCGCCGGACTGCAGCGTCTCGGCGTACCCGAGGATGGCGGCGATGGGCGTGCGGAGCTCGTGCGAGACGTTGGCCACGAAGTCCTGCCGCACGCGCTCCAGGCGCTTCAAGTCGGTGACGTCCCGGAAGACTGCCGCACTTCCGGGGAGTCCTCCTCCGAGCGATGCCACCTGCACTTCGAGGACGCGCGGCCGCGGCCCCTCCATGACGACCTCCACCACCGAGGAGGCGCCCCCGGCGCAGGCGCGCAGCACCGCTTCGTGAAGTTCGCCCTTGCGCACGAGAAACAGCGGGCGTTTTCCGACCACGTCCTCGCCGGCATCGAGGAGCCGCCGGAGCGCGGCGTTGTGCCGCACCACGGCTCCGGTGGCGTCGGTAATCCACACCCCGTCGGCGATGCCCTCCAGGGCCGCAGCCAGCACGCGCTCTCCGTAGGCGGCCGTGTCGCGCTCGGTCTGGGCGGTCCGCTCCCGGCTCGCGGCGGCGCTCGCCCCCAGCTGGAGCATGCGGTCCCGGTCCGCATCGGCCAGGAGGGCCACCACCGCGCCCACCCCGGCTGCGGCCAGACCCACCAGCAAGCCGGTGGTGAACCCGGCGGCGGCCCCGCAGACCAGGGCGGCGGCGAGGCCCGGGCATACCGCCGCCAACACCACCCAGGCGCTTCGCTTCGCCGCGCCGCCGGCCGTCACGCCTCGCGGTCGGGGCTGGCCAGCTTGTATCCGACGCCTCGCACCGTCTCGATAATCTCCCCAGCTGGCCCCAGCTTCTCACGGAGCCGCTTGATGTGGGTGTCGACGGTACGCGTTGTAATTTCAGCCTCGATGCCCCAGACGTCGGAGAGCAGCACCTCGCGGGTCTGCACCCGGCCAGGCCGCTCCAGCAGCGTCTTGAGCAGTCGGAACTCGAGCGCGGTGAGCGCCACCTCCGCGTCTGCGACGCGGACCTCGTGCCGGGCCGGGTCGAGCTGGATGGTGCCCGCGGCCAAGGAGCTCGAGCCCTCCGAATCGCTCGCCATCCGCCGCAGCACCGCCTTCACCCGGAGGATGAGCTCGCGGACGCTGAATGGCTTGACGACGTAGTCATCGGCCCCCATTTCCAGGCCCTGGACGCGGTCCTGCTCCTGGCCCTTGGCGGTGACCATCACCACGGCGGTGCGCCGTAGGTTGGGGTCCTCCTTCACCAACCTCAGGACCTCGCTGCCGGGCAGGTCCGGGAGCATCAAATCGAGGAGCACCAGTTCCGGCTTGAAGGTCTTGGCCTTGGCCAGGGCGGCGGCCCCGGTGTGGGTGACCTCCGTCTCGTACCCGGCGGCGGTCAGGTTGTAGGTGAGCAGGTGGGCCAAGTCCTGCTCGTCCTCGACGATGAGAATCCGTGGCACGTGCAGGCTCGCTTCCCTTTAGAGAGACGAGGAGGAAGTCCTCCCTCGGGACGGCGGTTCTCGTAGCAGACCGCTCCCACCTACCCCGTGACGCTTTGGTGTCGCGCCGGCACCGGTGCCGCGACAGTCCCCCGCGTTGACAGCAGGTCACGCTGCACCCTAAGGTCCGCCGCCCTTTTCCGCCAGGGGCGGTTTCCCTCGAGGCGGTCCCCCATGGTTGTCCAAGTTGAGCAGATTCGGGAGGGTGGCCTCACCCTCACCCAGCCCCTGGCCCAGCCCTTTCTGGCCGAGGTGCTCGCCGATGCGGTGCAGGAGGGCTTTCAGGCCCAAGCGGCGGCAGCACTGCGCGCCTCCTTCGTCCGGACCTCGGGCGGGGTCCTGCTGGAGGGCAGCGTGGACCTCCCGCTCGCCGCCCCCTGCAAGCGCTGCTCGACGGAAGTTGCCCTGACGGTGCCGGTGCGCTTCGTGCTCAACCTCGTCCCGGCAGAGTCCAAGAAGGAGCGCGCCTCGGACGGACAGGGCAAGGATGAGCCGGAGACGGAATCCAGTGGCAGTTTCGAGCTGGGCCAAGCCGACCTGGATACCTACCACGGCAAGACGATTGACCTGGACCCCATCGTCCGCGAGCAGGTATTGCTGGCGCTGCCCATGCACGCGGTCTGCCGCGAGGATTGCCGGGGCCTGTGCGGCATGTGCGGCCAGAATTTGAACGAGGCGGCGTGCGGTTGCGAGAGCCGGCGGGTTGACCCGCGGCTCGCAGTCCTCAAGGACATCAAGCTGAACTAGGAGCATCGACGGACATGGGCGTTCCCAAGAAGCGGACTTCGAAGATGCGGCGCGACAGGCGCCGGGCCGCGAACAGCAATCTCAAAGTGGCGGTGCAGGTCATCGCGTGCCCCAAGTGCAAGGAGCCGGTCCTCCCGCACCGAGCCTGCGCAGCCTGCGGCTTCTACAAGGGCCGCGAGGTCATCAAGGTCAAATAGGGATGGCATCGCGCTGCGTGCGCGATGCCCTGCGTCCTCTGGCCGCCCTTGTTCTCCAAGGGGTGCTGCCGTTTCCCCCCCGGTTGGCGCGCGTGCGGCCGTGGCGCAAACCAAGGACTCGCCCCGGACAGTGGAGGCGGATCCGCCGACCGGCCTGGGCTCGGTGGTGCCGCAGCACGCTGCGGCCCCGACGCGGGCCGTCAAGCCTCCGAAAGGGAAGACACCGGAGCCCATTTGAGGGTACGAGAGGTTGGCCAGCAGTCGGGGGAGGAAAGGAACGACGGTGACTCGCACGCGCATCCTGGGGACCGGGGCCTACGCGCCGGAGAAGGTGCTCAACAACCAGGATCTCGAGAAGTTGGTCGCCACCTCGGACAGCTGGATTACCGAGCGCACCGGGATTCGGGAGCGCCGGATTGCAGCTGATGGCGAGCTGACGTCGGACATGGCCGTCAAAGCATCGGTACGGGCTCTGGAGATGGCGCACACCCGGGCTGAGGAAGTGGACATGATTGTGGTGGGGACCATCTCCCCGGACATGCCGATGCCCTCCTGCGCGGCGTTCGTCCAGTACAAGCTCGGCGCCAAGAATGCCTTCGCCTTCGACGTCTCGGCCGCCTGCGCGGGGAGCCTCTACGCGTTGGCCATTGCCGACCAGTTCGTCCAGACGGGGAAGGTTCGCCGGGCGCTCATCATCGGCGTGGAGCTGCTCAGCCGTCTCATCGACTGGACCGACCGCAACACCTGCGTTCTCTTCGGCGACGCCGCCGGGGCGATGGTGGTCGGTCCCTCCGACGACCCGGACCGGGGCGTCCTCTCCACGCATCTGCACACCGATGGCTCGGCCGCCGAGACGCTGTGCATCCCGGGCGGGGGCAGCAAGTACCCTCAATCCGAGGAGGTGCTGAAGAGGAAGCTGAACAAGGTCGCGATGCAGGGCCGGGAAGTCTACCGGTACGCCGTTCGTGCGCTTCCCGAGGTGGTGCTCGAGGCGCTGGCCGCCAACGGGATGACCACCGACTCGGTCGACCACATCATCGCCCACCAGGCCAACCTGCGCATCATCGAGTCGGTGATGGAGCGGCTCGGGATTCCCCTGGAGAAAATATTCCTGAACATCGCCCGCTACGGCAATACCTCGTCCGCGTCGCTGCCCATCACGCTCGACGAGGCCAACCGCGCCGGCCGTCTGCACGAGGGAGACATCATCGCCATGATGTCCATCGGCGCGGGCATGGCCTGGGGCAGCGCGCTGGTGCGCTGGTAGGACGTGCCCATGGGTACCGCGTTTCTCTTCCCGGGCCAGGGCAGCCAGGTGGTGGGGATGGGCCAGTCGCTCGCCGACGCCTTTCCCGAGGCCCGAGCGGTGTTCGCCAGCGTCGATGACGCGCTCTCGGAGCGGCTCTCGATGCAGTGTTTCCAGGGCCCGGCCGAGGCGCTCAGCCTCACCGCCAACACCCAGCCGGCCCTCCTCGCCGTCTCCATGGCCGCCCATGCCGTGTGGTGTGCCCGAGCACCGGCGCCAAGCCACCTGGCCGGGCACTCGCTGGGAGAATACTCGGCGCTGGTGGCCTCCGGTGCCCTGGGCCTCGCCGACGCGGCGCGCGCCGTGCGCTCGCGAGGCCTCTTCATGCAGGAAGCGGTGCCGACGGGGGAGGGGGCGATGGCCGCGGTGCTCGGGCTCGACTCGGCCAGCGTGGCCCGGGTGTGCCGCGAGGTCGCGGGCGACGACGTCCTGTCGCCTGCCAACTTCAACACCCCGGAGCAGACGGTGGTGGCGGGGCACACCCGTGCCGTCGAACGGGCCATGCCGCGCTTCAAGGAGGCCGGGGCGAAGCGGGTGGTGTTGCTCAACGTCTCCGCCCCTTTCCACTGTGCGCTGATGGCGAAGGTGGTGCCGAGGCTCAGGATGGTGCTCGAAACCGTGCGGGTGAACGAGGTGAGGGTCCCGGTGGTGAGCAACGTGGAGGCGAAGGCCAACAGCGACCGCTCCCGCGTGGTGCCACTGCTGCTCGAGCAGGTGACGGCGCCGGTGCGCTGGGTGGAGTGCCTTCAAGCGATGGCTGCCGCCGGAGTGACCCGGATGGTCGAGCTCGGACCGGGCCGGGTGCTCAGCGGGCTGGTGCGCAGCACCACGCGCGACGTGGAGGTCTTGAACGTCGAGGACGTGGCCTCGCTGGAGAAGGCCCTCGCCGCCGTGCAAGCCAAGGGGTGACCTCCATGGACTTCTCCGGCAAGGTGGTGGTGGTGACGGGCGGCTCGCGCGGTATTGGCCGCGCCTGCGCGGTGGCCTTCGGCAAGGCTGGTGCAACGGTGGTGCTCAGCTATGCCGGCAACGACGCCGCGGCCGAGGAGGCCGTTCGTCTGGCCGGTCCACAAGCCCGGGCGGTGAAGTTCGACGTCCGGGACACCGCCGCCTGTGCCCGCGCCATCGACGACGTCCTGGCCCAGCACGGCCGTCTCGACGTGCTGGTGAACAATGCCGGCGTGGCCGTGGACGGGCTGTCGATGCGGGTCAAGGACGACGACTGGGACCTTCAGCTGGACACCAACCTCAAGGGTGCTTTTGCCCTGGCGCGGGCGGCGGCTCGCCCGATGATGAAGCAGCGCAGCGGGGCCATCGTCAACCTGGTCTCGGTGGTGGGCGAGATGGGCAATGCGGGCCAGGCGGCGTACGCGGCGAGCAAGGCCGGCCTGGTGGGCCTGACCAAGGCACTGGCCCGCGAGCTGGCCAGCCGTAACATTCGCGTGAACGCGGTGTCTCCGGGCTTCATCGACACCGACATGACGTCCAAAATTGGCGCGGAGATGCGCGTCCGTCTCCTGGAGTCGATTCCGCTGGGACGGCTTGGCACGGCGGAGGAGGTCGCTCAAAGCGTCCTCTTCCTGGCCAGCGACGCGGCCTCTTACACCACCGGCGAAGTGCTGAAGGTGAACGGCGGCATGTACATGTAGCAGGCCCGCCTGTTATACGCGCCGGCCGAGAACGGGTCTTCGCCGGAGCGGTGTAGGGAGGACCTTAGAGGGACCGGAGGTAACGACATGTCGACGAGCGCTATCGAGGCGAAGGTCAAGTCCATCATCGCCGACCAGCTGGGTGTGGGTGAGGATGAGATCAAGCCGGAGTCGTCGTTCATCGAAGACCTCGGGGCGGACAGCCTCGACATCGTCGAGCTGGTGATGGCGATGGAAGAGGAATTCGAGGTCGAGATTCCCA
>Ga0302326_10003959_pt1 | contig 34598 bp, 27 predicted proteins | sample Palsa_T0_3_FD_202264 | JGI IMG/M metagenome (GOLD analysis project Ga0302326, IMG submission 202264) | Peat permafrost microbial communities from Stordalen Mire near Abisko, Sweden - Palsa_T0_3 | ecosystem: Environmental > Terrestrial > Soil > Palsa > Peat permafrost | place: Sweden: Abisko...
CGTTCAAACGCAGGGTTTACGAAGATTAATGGGTTATCTTCAGCGCCATTGTCGGAAATGGTGATGCCGTCGCGCGAATCCATGACGGCCTGCTTCAAAATTTCAAGATTAAGCATAAAAAACGAACCTCCTTTCCTCGGATAAGCTCAGCAACGAGCGCAGCGAGGGATTACCTCAAGAAAAGGGGAAAAGTAGCTCGCCGAGCTCGTTTCGATGAACGTCGCTTTGGGGCTGCGCTGCGTCGCAGGACGAGCACGCAACGCACAGAGGCGCGGCTGATACTGAGGCGAGCGGCAATCTGCCGTTTGCAGATTCCACGATCAAAAAGCGTTTTGATCTCGGTCATGTGTTTGCGCACTGTTGGCGGCCGTTAAACTCACGCCGGAGGTCTTCGGATAAGATCTTCGCATCGATTCTATTCTTGAACCACTGGTTGTCGAGGCATACATCGTGCAGCCTCGCATCGAAGGACTCGTTTGAGCGATTGTGCCACGACTTACCGGATCCGATGCACGCAGCGTCGGTATTCACGTCCGTGAGCCCACTCAATACCGCTCTGACTCTGCGCGCGTCTGCCTGCTTCTTTAGCCGAGTGTTCTCATGCTCGTCCTGCTGCAGATGCTTCACATCGACCGGTTCAACTTTGTACGAGCCGATTCCGTCACGAGCCGTTGGCGCGTGACGTCAAGCAATCGGCGGGCTAAATCCAGTCGCTTCGTTTGGTGGCGCACAGACCGATCAAGTAATCGCGGCCACGATTGAACGACTTGGGTTTCAGCGTGCGCGAGCGGACACTGAAATGAATGCTGTGATTGATGTGAACGCGAATTCCAATGCAGTTGCCAAATCGGGAAGTGTTCAGGGTGTAGCGGCCACTGCTTCAGCATCGGCAAAATCGACGACAAGAGCCGGAACGGTTTTCAGCGTCACACCGGGTCTGTTCCAGCTCTTCCAATCAAACTTCGACTACCAACTGGCAAGAGGTATGTTAGCCGGTGCCTATGGAGATGGCGGGGCGCAGTCGGTGAGTCATACTCTACGGCGCGACGGATTAAGGACAAAGATATAGAGAGCTGGACTGTTGAGTGGACGGCTACCGCAAGCAGGATAGAAGCCATAGCCACTAAATGTCTTAGCGGTGATCATATTGTGAGTGCCCGCGAGGCGTTCCTGCGTGCATGCGTGTACTGGAGAACAGGACTGTTCTATCTCAAGACCAAAGACGCACGTCAATTGGAAATGTATAAGCACCACCGGTCATGCTTCAGGCAGGCGGCAATGCTGTTTGACCCACCGATTGAGACGGTAACGATTCCTTAGGAGAATGGTAAGACGCTGCCTGGGTATTTTATGCGTGCTTCTGCCGACGGTGTTCCGCGTCCGACCGTGATGATTATTGGAGGAGGCGACAGCACCTGCGAGGAACTATATGACTTTGGTGGTGGTGCCGCAGCGGTGCGTCGAGGCTACAACGCCTTCTTGTGGGAAGGACCGGGACAGGTGGGCCCGCTGTTGAGCATAGCTGGCGAGGGCGAGGGACCATCGGCGAACGGTCGGGCACGCGTTCTACGAGAAGCTGACCTGTTCAAAAACGGAACGGTTAGTCACTCCAGCGGAAGGCGGGGAGGCACACTGCCAAATCAATAATCCGAGCCTCAAGCACCAGATCGAGTTCGACTGGTTAGATGATGTCTTCAAGAAGAACAAAACATAGTCGGTTTTCGTTTTAATTTTGCTCGAATCTGCTGTCCCGCCGTCAGCGTCGTTGCTAAGGCTCGGTGGTCAGTGCCGTGGAGTTAACGCCTGGCGCCGGTATCGAATGCCCGCGCCTTCCAATTTCGATGACCGCTTCCGAGGTGCGCCGTGAGAAGGCGGCGTTTTCCAGTGGGTGAGAGTCCCACCCGGCAACGGCTCCAGCCGGAAGCAACCGGAGCAACTATGGAGGTAACGAAATAGTTGAAGCCTTCGGGGAAACCGTCACGAAATACGGTGACGGTGCGAGTGTGCAGGCCGTAACGCGAGTGAACGCCGAGCAAGCCTCGAAAAGGTCGATGCACAGGCCGACCCGAAACTCTGATCGGGGAAGGCTGATACGACTGGGGAAGCGAGCAGATGGAGCAGCCAGTCGCTGTGCCGGGGTAGTGGCGACAGCATGTACACAAAGGAAAACGCACGCAACACGGGAAACCCCAAGGCGTGGTGAGGAAGATCAACCGGACGCCCGTGAGGGATGGGCCGGACGCCCTGGGGTGACGGAGAGGCCAGTAGTACCGAGGAAACCGGGTAACGCCGGTGGAGGAAAGGGGCCTCAGTTCAGGACAGACGCAACAAGTAGTGAGGGACAGGAGATTGGGCAACCTATCAACTCCGAAAAGTGTTCAGAAGCTGCAGACGGCGTTACAGCGTTACACGCGAAAGCGAAGACAGAAGTCGGCTATCGCTTCTACGCTCTGTACGACAAGATCTACCGAGAAGATATCTTGGCTCACGCCTATGCCCAGTGCCGCTCGAATGAAGGGGCGCCGGGAGTGGACGGTCAAGCCTTCCCGGATGTCGAGGCGCACGGGGTACAGCGGTGGCTCGGCGAACTGGCGCTTGCGCTCAAGGAGGAGGCTTATCGACCGGACCCTATAAGACGAGTGTTTATCCCGCAAGCCGACGGCAAACTCAGGCCGCTGGGCATCTCGACTCTGCGGGATCGGGTGTGCATGACAGCGGCGATGCTAGTGCTCGATCCGATCTTTGAAGCCGACCTTCCAACCGAACAGTACGCCTATCGGCAGGGCCGCAATGCCCAGCAGGCGGTGATCGACGTGGAAGAGACGCTGTACCGAGGCCATCCGGACGTCGTGGACGCCGACCTTGCGGAGTACTTCGGCAGCATTCCACACTCAGACCTGATGCGCTCGCTCGCGCGACGCATCGTAGATGGGCGTGTGCTGCATCTGATCAAGATGTGGCTGGAATGTGCCGTGGAAGAAACCGATGATCGAGGAAGGAAGACGCGAAGTACGCAGGCCAAGGATAGTGGACGCGGCATCCCGCAGGGATCTCCAATCTCACCGCTGCTGGCGAATCTTTACATGCGCCGGTTCGTGCTGGGATGGAAGAAGCACGGGCTGGAGGAAAGCCTCGGCACGCGCATCGTGACCTATGCGGACGACCTGGTGATCTTATGCCGGCGTGGCCACGCCGAAGAGGCATTGACGCGCATGCGAGAGATCATGGGTCGACTGAAGCTCACGGTTAACGAGGAGAAGACGCGAATCTGCAAGGTCCCGGAAGGGGAGTTCAACTTCTTGGGATACACGTTCGGGCGGATGTATCAGCGGACGAGCGGCAAAGCCTATCTGGGTGTGCGGCCGTCCAAGAAGAGCGTCCGGCGCATGGTCGAGAAACTCCATGCGTTGACCGATGTCTCCGGAACGTGGCAAGAGACCACACAGTTGGTGGATCAGTTGAATCGTACCTTGCGCGGCTGGGCGAACTACTTCCAAGTAGGGACCGTCAATCGTGCATACCGGGCGCTCGACAACTACACGGCTGTGCGGTTACGTCGGTGGTTGCGCCACAAGTACAAGGTCAGGCGACACCGGGGCGGGACCTATCCACTCTCGCACCTGTACGGGTACTTCGGTCTCGTACGCCTGACGCGGCTTGGGCGTGGCCCGTCGTGGGTGAAGGCGTGAAGTTCTGTCCGAGAGCCGGATGCGGGAGATCTGCACGTCCGGTTCGATGAGCGGGGTGTGAAAACGGAGCTACGGTGAAGGTACTTGGGCACCGCCAGACGCAAGGGGCGGCAACAGACAACCCGAACGTACTGCCACCGCGTCACATCCCGACTCTACCGATGCGATCGGCGGCCTGGGTCAAAGCCAGCCGTTGTTGGCCGATGGCAATCTTGACATTAATGGTCTTGACCCTGATCGTCTCGACCTTTGTGGGCTGGCGATAGCCGACATCGGTAATTAACGAATCCCGCCCGTGATTTGAACCTACAAGCTGCTCGTGCGGCCGTGCGAGGAGTTTGAGGTCGGCAATGCGCTCGAGTGTAGGGTGGCGTTGTTAGTGCGCCAGCGTACAGACTCAGCATAGATCCTGCCTTTTACTTTATAGCTGCCTCGAGAGTGCTGAACGGGTACCGAGCTGTCGGCCGCGACTTGGCATCGAACAAACGTACAGGAGAAAGCCTCTGTGATTACAAAGAGTAGAGGGCGCCTATTGCTCGCTTGCGCGATAGGATCTGCGCTCGGGGCGGCGGCCCTGGCCTCCCTGACGCTCGTTCAGCCTGCGGCGGCAACGGCGCAATTCGCCACCGAAACCGGAAAGTCTTGCGGAGACTGTCACACGAATCCATCAGGCGGCGGTCCGCTCACACCCTTCGGGCAGAAATTCAAGGACAATGGGAACAAGCTGCCGAAGTGAGATACGTCGTCAACTTCGGCGCACGAGTCAGGGGATCGCGTGTTCGCTAAGAAGCGCGATGATGAGTGCAAGGCAGCCGACCATGTGCGTCACGAGGGTCAGCTCGATACTCTGCTTGAGCCGTCGTCGCCCGCTCGGCTCGAACGATATACCAGTTAGCGCCCTGACACTGACGGCCGCGAGCACCAGCGCGGGAAGTGCGTACCAGATCGGCAAGGCGTGACGCAAGATAGCGATCGCCGAGGCCGCCAAGGCAATCGCAGTAAGAGCGCCATAAATCCACTGCGCACCGCGTGCGCCCCAGCGCACCACGAGGGTGCGCTTACGCACGCGCCGGTCGGAGTCGACATCGGGGACCTCGTTGATGACCAAAATCGCCGCCGCCCATGCGCTCACTGGCAAGGAGAGCAGCGCCGCGCTGAAATCAAATCGCCCGGTCTGCAACCAAGCGGCACCGATCACCGGCAGCGCGCCGAAGGCGATCGCCACGGCCGCCTCGCCAATACCACGCGCAGACAGCTGGGCGCCGGGCAACGAATAAAGCAGTCCAAGCCCTAGACCTGCAACGCCGAACAGGATCACGCCTGGACCTCGCAACAGCGACAGGACAACTCCGAGCGCTAACGCGCCGGCTGCCAAACCCAGTGCCAGCCACTCCATCTCGCGGCGCGATAGGAGGCCCGATTGTATGAATCGCGAACCACCTGTGTAAGGGTAGATGTGGTTTGTATTGTCGGCGTCGGCGCCGATCTGATCATCGCCGACGTCGTTGTACACGTTGGCCGCGGCGTGCGCGAGCACTATGGCGGCCAGAGCGAGTGCTAACAGCACGCCGTCGAAGCGGTGCAGGCTCGCGATGGCCCACGCGGTACCCACCAGCACCGGCAGCACCGCGGCGGTGAAAAACGCGGGACGGGTAGCGAGGAAAGCGCGGCGCGCCGCCGCTGTCAGACCAGGTCCGGCAAGTGAAGGCGATGGCCTGTCGAGTGGCTGACGGGTTTGGAGCATATCGTTCACCTATCTTTGATCAGGCACGTCGAGATCGGGTCGAGTATGCTTTGCAGGTGGCAGTCGCAGCAGAGCATGTCTTTGAGCCTGACCAGGCTTGGTGGCAGCGGCTGTTTGCGGCCATCGACGCTCGCGATGCGGCGGCATTCGTTGAGTATCTTACTCCCGATGCGCAGTTCAGGTTCGGCAATGCCCCGACGGTCATCGGTTCCGAGGCGATTCGTGCCGCCGCGGCGGGGTTTTTCGCAGCGATAGCCGCGTGCCGGCACCGAGTGTTGCGCACGTGGACCGACAGTGAGAGCGCCACGGTTGCCTGCGAGGGCACAGTGACCTATACGCGCCATGATGGCTCTGCCGTCTCGGTGCCGTTCGCCAACGTGTTCGAGCTGCGCGGCGAAAAGATCGCCGCGTACCGCATTTACATCGATAACTCGCCGCTCTTTGGCGCAGCGTCCTGAGAGCGCACTCATGGCGCCTTGCTCGCGCTCGCGCCGGCGAATTGATAGCGGAAAGTAATACCAATCAAATTCACATTGTCCCGATAGGGCTGGATTCCCAAAGCCAATAGATTCGGCACGGTGGCAGGTCCCACACCATCGAGGGCCCAATCATTGCTGTTGTAGCTTTCGTGCTCATAGCGCAGATGTACCTGCAGCACAGGAGTCCATCGATACGTGACTCCCAGCCGCGCGGAATCGAGTTTGGTCCAGTTCTGTGGAAACCCCTGCGCCAGGCCGCCGAGCACGGAGTTTGTGTCCGCGTAGGATGGGGCGTGCACGTAGTCCATGGTAAGGGCCCAGCGCTGGCTGACAACCCACTGCCCACCGATGCTCATGTTCCAATAGCGCTGTGTGCCCGAGATGACCCAGGGCGCGGTCGTGGCATCGATGAATCCGTTCTGCGCGTCGTACAGGCGCTGGTAACCAATATCGAGATAGGCGCTCAGGGTTTCACGCGGGATCCAGGTCAAGGTTGTTGACCCGCGCTGCTCGTGCGAGGCCTGCAGGCCCAGGAGCGAGGAGCGGTAATCGTCCTTCGCCAAATAACCCTCGAGCGCCCAGGTGATCGTCGGCGTGACGACCCATGAACCGGTGAGCGTGGAGAATACTCGATCGCGCGGTGCGTAGTTGTAATCGAATACGAGCGGGTTTTCACCGACCGGCAACGCCGTTACATCCAGCGCTGAGGACTTGCGCAGCCCATCGCCATATTTGAACGTAAAGCTCAAGTTATCGATCGGAGTGATCGCGAGACGTCCCCAGCTCTCGACGTCTTGAGTGTGTGTGAATACCTGATCAGGTGAGTAGCGCACATCCAGGAATTGTCCGCCGACCCCGACGCGCAGCCAACGCAGCAGCGCATAATCGGCGCCGCCATCGAGTCGCTCGCGATCCTCGCCATAGCGGGGCGTCACCGCGGTGCCGCCCGGGAATGTGTCGGTTACGACATAGGTGATCGCAAGCGGCGTGGTTTGATCGTTTCGTCCGTCATAGGTGGCATTGCCCCGCAGGCTGAGCTTCGGCAGCGGCCTTGAGGCGAGACCCAGCGCGTAGTGCGACAGGCGCACATCGCCATCGAGCGAACCCGGCACCGGTACGCTGGCGTCGGGCAAGGTGCTTACGGGGAGAAACGGGGCGTTCTGCCGCAGGCTGCCGAGCGAGGCGCTGTACGTGAGTGTCGTGGCGAACCACGGCAGCTGAACGTTTCCCGTGGCCGCGAACTGCTGCAGCGTGTTGCCGGGCGGATCGGCGAGGCGCCCCTGCGTCGAGCCCGGCACGAGCGGCAGGTAGGGGTTCGCAAAACTCAGCGAATCGTTGCCGTCCTCGAACCAGGAGCCGGTGTAGGTTAGCCGTAAGCTCGCCTTGCTGCCCGCCCAGGCGGCGCCGACGTTAAAGGAGTTGGTAATGTAATCGATCGGTTGGGCCAGCTGCACCGCTTCGGTAAGAAAGCTCGCGCTGGTCAGGTCGGTGCCGTTCTTTTCCTGGCGGCGAAACTCACTGAATATCGTCCAGCTTGGGCTGGCAAAAAATTGCCCGAGCAAAGCCACGGTACGGCGCTGAGTCCCGATGTTGACCGGCGACACACTGGAATTGAGCGTGCTCATACCGGAGGTCGCACCCGCTGCCACCCAATCGGACGGCAATCCGAGACGCCCGTCGTTGTTCCGGAAGGGGGTGACGGTCGTGTCGTACAGGTCGCTCGGCTGGCCGTCGTAACTCAGGCGCAGGTCGTAGCGGCCGTCGCGGCCACCTTCCACGATGCCATCGCGCGAGGCCAGTCCCAGGCGCTCGAGCTCATAGTTCACGTAGGAGCCGTCCTCGCTGTGCCATTGTCCATCGGCGCCGGCATCGACATAGGCGGTACTGCGATCTACCCCGGTGTAGCGACCATAGTTCGCGTTCGCGCCGCTCGCCGCCAGTGCGCCTACATCGTTTTCGCCCTGGTAGCCTTCGAAGAACGGGCACTGCGTGCAAGTCCAGCTGCTGGTGTCCGGACTCGCAGCGCCAGCCAGCGCGCCCGCGGCGGCCAGCGTGCCGGCGAGTCCAAGAGCCGACAGTGCGTAAGGGTCGCGATGGATCCGTGTCATCGCTACTGCCTAGCGCATCAATGCTCGGCCCGAGGGTGAATTCGAGCCGTGCACCTGCGAGTGACAATTGGTGCAGCCGCCGCCAAGCAGGTACGCGCTTGGCGTGCCTCCGGGCAAACCCTTGGGCGTATTGGCAATGGACGGATGGCCCGCGCCTTCGTGGCAGGTCTGGCACAGGAATGGAGGCCGCGTTTTTAGCAGCGCCGGCTGTGCCGATCCGTGCGGCTCGTGACAGGTGCTGCAGTCCTCCGTCACCGGCTGGTGTTCCCACAGAAATGGGCCGCGGTATTCAGCATGACAATTCGTGCAGGTCTCATTCACGGTGTTCTTGACCAACTGCGCCGGAGCCGTCGAACCATGCGGCGTATGACAGTCTGTGCAGGCCATCTGGCCTTCGCGCATCGGATGATGCGAAGGCTTGAACAGATCGGTGTGCTGCGCCTGATGACAACTCGTGCAGACCTCGATCTGGGTTGCCTTTGTCTGCACGGGATCCTTCTCCACGTGCAAGGTGTGGCAACCCGCGCACGGCACATTGCTGGCGGCGTGTGCGCTCGTAGACCAGTCATGCGCTGCGTTTGATTGATGGCAGCCCAGGCAATTGGTGTTCTGCTGGGTCGCCGGTGTGACTGATTTTGATCCGAAGACGATCAGACCCGCGGGCGGCCCGCCGCCGGCTCGGACATGTGCACCGCCCGGTCCGTGGCAGGCCTCGCATTGCAGCCCGCCGTGACCGAAGGGACCGCGTGGATCGTTAGGACGCGCGTGCTTGGTACGGAAAATGCCGGTGACCGCGACGTTGTTATGGCAACCCAGACAGGTGTCGGCGCCCTGCGGACTGTAGGCCGACGCGGCGGGCGCGGGCGCGGGCACGGGTGCCGGCGCGGGTGCGGGTACGTCCGGTGCAGGTGCCGCGATCGCCGGCACCGCGACGCTCGATACGAGAGCGGCTGCAATCAGGGTCAGGCGCGCGCGCGCAAGCCGGTTCACTCTCAAGTGCCCGAGGCGGGGATTTTATGCTCGACCATGACATCGGCGACGCCACCCGGACCGTGACAGATGGCGCAGGTCTCCACGGGCACCGGGTTTGGACCGAGAATGGTCCGGCCCTCGGCGTCTTTCGCGACGGTGGTCGAGCCGCCGTTCTGCAGCATGTGTGCGCTGCTCAGCGCATCGACATGGCAAGCCGAGCACACCGACATGTTGGCGGATGTTGCAATAGGATTGCCGGCGCTGGTCGGGTTGGGCACTTGCTTGGATAGACCGGTCAGAAAAGTCGTCGCCTGCACCGCAGTATCGTTCACCGGGTAGTAGCTGGTGCCCACATGACAGGCATCGCAGCGATTGAGCTGGCCCGGATAGACCACATCGGTGAAATTGTTGACCGAGCCGCCGAATCCGTAGATCACAAAAGGCGATCCGGCGGCTCCGCGAACGCTGCCGTCATGGATTGCATGGATCATGTGCTTGAAGTCGATGCTCTGCTCCCACATACCGTCGATTCCCGCCGCGGTCAGAGTTTGACGTTCGCTGACGTCTGTGGAGGCCGGGTTGTGGCAGGCGACGCAGACCTGCGCGTTGTCATTGCGGTTGTCCCCGTGCAGATCGAGCGCGCTGTGGCAGACATCGCATTTGGCGACATCCACGACGACGCGCCGTGCGAGCGGCGTAGCGCCGGCGACGTTCCCATAGGCGACGGCGCTGGTCACGGGGATGGCAGTCGCCCCCGGTCCTGTCGTGACGACGCCCGGATGGCCTTCGATGACGACCGCGATGTTCCGGATGGCGGGGCAGGCGGTGACCCCGGCCGGCGGGCAATTGGCGGCTGGCGCGGGCGGCAGTGGTGTGGGCGATGTCAGCGTGAAGGCGCCGTTCGCGTCGGGTCCAGCGATCGCCGCAAGTGGTACCGCCGCGGCACAACCGGCTACCGCGAGCGGGTTGAGGGAGAAGGGCTGGCCCCAGGTGGCCGCGGTCGCACCGCTGCCCCAATTGGTGTAGTCGCTGGTTTCCCACGCGATGTCAATCGCCAGGCGTGCCGCGCCGCCGTTGGCGCAGACAGGTTGACCGGTACCCGGATCGGTGCCGGCAAAGGCTGCCGCGGTCAGGATGTTGTAGGGCGCATTGCCGTTGGTCGGGTCGACGACCGAGAACTTCACGACCGGATATAGCTGATTGGCGCCGCCGGTGTTGAATGTAATGCTGTTGACGATGTACTGGAACTTGGTCGCCGCGACGACCTCAGGGATCACGTGTGCCGCGACCACCTGCAACTGTCCGCTGTCGATGGTCGAGCTTGGACCGTGGCAGGTGGCGCACTGCGTGTCGTTGGCGATGATGCCGGTGCTGTGATTCGCGCCGGTGGCGAAGTTCACGTTGTCATGGCAGGCACCGCAGGCCTCCATCGTCGGCACGGTCATGTAGTTGGCGGCTTGCGTCAGAGCCGGAACGTTCTGTACGTGGCAGGTCACACAGTTGCGCGTGTCCTGGGGGTAGAGCAGGGTATTGAAGTTCGTCAGTGACGCCATATAGCCGATGATCCAATAGCCCTGGCCGAGTGTCGGGGTCGTGTTCGGCACCGTTGCCGTCTGGATGCTGGGCAATGTATTGCCCGAGTGAAGCTTATGAGCGAACACCTTCATGTCCAGCGTGTTGCCGCTGTACGGATCGGTGGTTCCGGGGTTGTGGCACATCACGCAGTACTGCACCTCGACGCGTGCGCCGCCGTGCGCGGTGAGCTGCGTGTGACAGTTGTCGCAGGTTGCCGTCTCGACGATCTCGCGGCTGAAGATACCGCTCGTTGCGCCCGTGGAGGGCTGGAAGGTGTAGGCGCCATTGTTCGCCTGAGCCAGGCCGCGGATTTCGAAGGCGACCCGATGCGTCAACGTCGCGCCATAGATCACATTCGGATCTTTGGTGATGTCCTTGGCAAAGGTGTATTGGTAGGTGCCGTCCCCGTGGTCGACAAACGTGCCGCTGGTGGCGGCCTCGACCGTCGCCTGCGTCTTCGGTACCGTCGCGCAGGCGGTCACCGAGGCCGGACACGGCGTCGGGGTCACTGTCCCATAGATATACGAGTTCCACTGGCTCGCCGAGCCGTTTTCACCGGGCACGAGTTGCGCGATCGCGAAGCCTAAGTCGCTGGCCGGCAGACCCTGTACGGGCGCCCCGGTTTGATCGACCAGCTCGAATTTCACCACCGGCGGCCCATCGATCGCGACGCTGGTAATGGTCCCGGTGATGGTGGTCGCGGCGCTGACGTTGAGTGCCGCCCCGCTCGCTGGTGGGACCTGCGAGCCGGTGGTACCGGTCGAACTCGCTGGGCCCGCTGGGCCCGCTGGACCGGTCGTGCCGCTACAGGCCGCCAGGAGCACACCGAACATTGCGCAGCCGGTGATCAGCGCGCGCCAGCGGTCGCGCTGCCGGTCGCGACTCCCGATCGTGCAGGCCATAGAAATCTCCCAAAATGGTCTCGGCGATCAAGTAACGCTCGGGCTCAGGCCGTACGCTCTTCGAAAGCATTGGCCCTTCGATGCTAAATGGACGTCGATGCCGACCTCTGTTCGGTAACGCACAGAGCAGGGGCAGGGACGGCAGTTAACTTCCATTGCCCACGCCGAGTTAGAAGTCGGGCGCAGCCTTTATGCTTGATGACAATTTCGTTGCACGATGTTGATCGAGAGTGTGGGACGCGTGCTGCCGTTCACTGCCGCGCAAATCTTTGACCTGGTAGCCGATATCGAGCGCTATCCCGAGTTTCTGCCCTGGTGGATATCAGCAACGATCACAAAACGCGAGGTCGATACGTGGTTTGTCGAGCAAGTGCTGGGCCGAGGACCGGTGCGCGTCCGATTCGCATCCCGGGCGGTACTGATGCGGCCGGAGTTCATCGACATCACCTCATCGGATCTGCCCTTCCGGCAGTTCACGCTCCGCATTCGGGTCGTGCCCAATGCGTCGGCGGGATGCAGCCTGAGCATTTCGGCTCGCGTAGAGCTGAGGTCATTGATTCTTCAGCAACTCATGCAGCGAGTCCTGGCCACGTCGATTGATGACATCATCGGTGCTTTCGAGGGGCGTGCCCACAGTGTTTACGACCATCTCAATGCTCGCCCAGTCGGCGCGCAGCTCACAGGATTCAGACATGACAGTGGATAATTTTCAGCTCATGCGTTCTTTGAAGGTCCACAGTGAACTCGACTGAGCCCTTGCGAGGGCGCTTCGCGCAATGGCTCTGGCGGCGTCCGCAGCGCTGGTTCCTACTGGGCATACCGGCGGGGGGGCTGCTTGCCTTCCTCATCGGCATCGGATTTTCGGGCAGCTTCGTTGCCGCACTGAAAATTGCAGAAACCGACAAGTTCTGCACCTCCTGCCACGAAATGAACACTCCGTTCCAGGAATACACGCGTAGCGTGCATTACTCGAACCCGTTCGGCATTCAAGCGAGCTGCGGCAACTGCCACGTGCCACCGGCATTCCTGCCGGGCTTGTTGCGCCACATTCAGGCGTACTCTGAAGTCTGGGGACACATGACCGGAGAGCTCAATACGCCGGCGAAGTATGAGGCGCTGCGCCTGCAACTCGCCCAGAAAATCTGGGCGGAACTCAAAGCGAACGATTCGGCAGAATGCCGCAGCTGTCATACGCCCGCCGCCATGGCATTTGGGCAGCAACCGGCAGCGGCAGCCAGTGCGCACCAATCCCTGGCCAAGAGCGGCATGACCTGCATCGATTGCCACAGAGGCGTGGCGCATTCACTGCCTCAGGGCGGCTAAGCGGCCGCCCCGGCGGCGCGACGGCGTCCCCGCAAGTATCGAACCAGGATACGGGTGATCTCGGCAATTCTGAAATTGAACAGTCGGCGCGGCCAGAATAGCTCGCGCTTGTCGCACACGGTGGAAATGCTGAAGCGGGAGATCTCACCTTTGAGCGCCGCGACCGTGGCCTGTGCGTCGTCGCGCTCGATTCCAGCATCGAGCCGGGAGCGCAGCGAGCGCGCGGCGGCGATGTTGATTGCGACCTGGCGGCCACGCCGCGGCGATAGGCGGCCATGCTTTACTTTCAGCTCGTTGAGACGCTCGGCGGCATCGTAGGTGGCATCGACCAGCTGGCGGCGAGTCATCCACTTCGTCTCATAGTTCAGTATCTGCTCCCAGGTCGGCTGGATCAGGAGCTGTCGATGCTCCTCGAGCGTGCGTGCGAACAGGCGGTAGCCAAAGCGCTCGGGTTCCTCGAATCCCCGGCTGCCGGGATCGATGAAAGGACCCATGGGGGAAATGAAGCAGGACAGTCGCTTGTCGCCGAGCTCAAACAGATGCCCGCAATACTCGACGGTATCGCGAACTGATTCACGGGTCTGCGCCGGCAGGCCGATCATGAAGAAGACATCGATTCGCTGGCAGCGCAGCCGCAGCGCCTCCTTGAAAAGCGATTCCATGTCCTGCGTGGTATAGCCCGACTCGCCTTCCTGGGCATCGCGAACATGCTGCTCGTGACTCTCGGGACTGAACTCCATGCTCCAGTTGCGCACACTGCGATCGATCTCCCGCAGAAATGTCGCCGGGGGCAGGGCAAAGAACTCGAAGACGATCATGTTCGGCAAGTCCGCGTCGCGCAGACATTTGAGGACCTGCGCCGCGTGCTCAGGGCCCGCCATGAGCAGATCGCCGACCAGAATAATGGGACCGTGCGAGAGACGGCCGATCGCTTGCATGTTGGCGACCAGGCTGGCGGGACTGCGATACGCGGGCCTTTGCCGCTTCGTCAGCTGCGTGCAGCTGGTCTGCGAGCTGCCGCAGGTGACGCACTCGAATGCGCAGCCTTTAACCGTAAAGACCGTCGTGATCGGATTATTCCACCAGCCGTTGAACGGTAAAGTGCTTTCCAGATCGCCGTACCGCAGCACCATCTCGACCATCAGGTCGGGCCGCAGATCGACGTAATCCAAGCTCAGCGGCACAAACGTCAAAGGATTGACGTGCGTGCCGAGGGCATCCTTCCACGTCAGATTGGGTATGCGCTCGACTGATGCACCGTTCTGCAAGGCAACCAGCAGCTGATGCAACGGCAGCTCGGTGCTGTCCCCGCGCAGCACGAAGTCGACCTGCGGATAGGTGATCAGTTCGCGGTGAAAATACGATGAGGACAAGCCGCCCATGATGACCGGAACGTCCGGGTATAACTCTTTCACGATACGAGCGATTTCCAAAGCCCCGTGAGCATGCGGCAGCCAATGCAAGTCGATGCCGACCGCCTTCGGTTTCTCTCGCGCCAGGAAGCGCGGCACATCGAAGCGCCGACTATTGATCATGCGCAGTGCGAGATTGACGATCCGTACCGTCATGCCGCGATCGTGCAGATAACTCGCGATGGTCAGGAATCCGAGGGGGTACATCTCGAACACGGTCGAGGAGGGGACCATGTCGCTGACCGGGCCGTAGAGAATGGCCCGCTCGCGGAAATCGTAGACGCTGGGGGGATGCAGCAGCAGCAGATCTGTCATTGCACCCGGACCCGAATCAACTCCTCCCCGTCGGGATCGATGATGTGAACCGCGCATGCCAGACATGGATCAAAGCTGTGGATCGTGCGCAGGATTTCGAGCGGTTGTTTGGGATCCAGAAGATGGTGGCCCTTCAGTGCCGCCTCGTAGGGGCCTTCAGTGCCGGCCGCATCGCGCGGTCCGGCGTTCCAGGTGGTCGGTACGACCGCCTGGTAGTTGGAGATCTTGCCCTCCTCGATGACGATCCAGTGAGCCAGGGAGCCTCGGGGGGCCTCGACAAAGCCCACGCCCTGGCTACGCCGCGGCCAGTTGGAGGGCTCCCAGAGTTTCGAGTTGAAGGTACTGACGTCGCCGGAGGCGATGTTGGCCATCAGGCCTTGGTACCACTGCGGCATGGTATCGGCGAATATCTTGCATTCCAGGGCGCGCGCCGCGGTGCGACCCATCGTGGAGAACAAGGCTTGCAGCGGGAGATTGAGCTGCGCCAGCGCCTTGTTGGCCAGGTCTCGGGTCGGCTCGTGACCGCTGGCGTAGAGCATAAGCACCCGCGCCAGGGGACCGGTCTCCATGGCGTGGCCCTTCCAGCGCGGTGACTTGAGCCAGGAGTAACTGGCCGAGGTATCCAGATGCTGATAGGGAGGGGCAGGCCCAGAATAGTTCAGGCGGGTCTCGCCCTGGTAGGGATGCAACCCCAGATCCTTGCCGCCGGCGTAGTCGTACCAGGAGTGTGAGACGAATTCCTGAATGTCCGCTGCTGCGGTGAGGTCAACTTCTTGGATGTGGGAGAGGTCACGATTGAGAATCGCCCCGCGCGGCACCAGAAAGGTCTTCGGATCCTGACTGCCACTCGCGGGAAAATCCCCGTAGGTGAGGAAATTGCCGGTACCCTCGCCGTAGCCCGTCTTGAACCAATCCTTGTAGAAGGATGCGATTGCCAGCACGTCCGGGACATAGACCTGATCGACGAACTCGCGCATCTGATCGATGATCTCGGCCACCTTCTGTAGACCGACTACATTGACCGCGGTGGATCCGGTGCCGGCGCCGGCATGAACGCTGATGGCCGAAGGCGTGCCGCCAACCAGTACATTCGGGTGCGGATTCTTCCCGCCGAAGATTGTCTGCAACTGCACGACCTGCCGTTGCCACGCCAGCGCATCGAGATAATGCGCCACCGCCATGAGGTTCGCCTCCGGTGGCAGCTGGTAAAGCGGATTGCCCCAGTAGGCATTGGCGAATATGCCAAGCTGCCCGGATTCAACCAATTTTCTGATGCGAGCCTGCACATCGGCGAAATAGCCCGGCGAGGATCGCGCGTAGGTCGAGATCGACTGCGCGAGAGCCGACGCGGCCTTCGGGTCGGCTTTCAGCGCCGAGACGACATCTACCCAATCGAGCGCATGCAGGTGATAAAAGTGCATGACATGGTCGTGCACGAACTGCGTGCCGATCATCAGGTTGCGTATCAGCTGCGCGTTGACGGGAATCTCGTATTGCAACGCATTCTCGACCGCGCGCACGGAGGCGATCCCATGAACGAGCGTGCAGACGCCGCAGATGCGTTGCGCGAAGGCCCAGGCGTCACGCGGGTCACGGCCCTGCAGAATGATCTCGATGCCGCGCACCATGGTGCCGGAACTGGAGGCCTGCGTGATCACCGAACCGTCGAATTGCGCCTCGATGCGCAGATGCCCTTCGATCCGTGTGACCGGATCGACGACGATAGTCTGCGCACTCATTCAGCGCTCCCCGCTCCAGTCAGGTTGTCGGCTACGAGTTCCAGCAGACTTTGTGGCTTCTTCGGCCAGTTGAAGTGAGCCTGCGCGTCGTCGAAGGTGCGCCGGCAGTCCGAGCAGCTGGTCACAAAGGTCTGGGCGCCGGTGTCGTCGATCTCGCGCAACTTATTCTCCATCGTGCGGTAACGCAGCGGCGCGGCACGCTCGATGTCGAGCACACCGCCGCCGCCACCGCAGCAGAAGCTGAAACCGCCGTGATTCTTCATTTCGTGCAAGTCGATTCCCATGGCCTTCATGAGCGTGCGCGGCGCATGGTTGATCCCGCCCTTGCGCACGGATTCGCACGGATCCTGAAAGGTGGTGGCGCCCTTGACGGCAGTGGCCAGCCGCAATCGTCCCTGCTGTAGCTGCTCCGCCAGGTATTCGGTCACCTGAAGAACCCTGAAGGGCAGAGGTTTCCCATAGAGCTCGGCCGCCTCCCAGCGCAGCGCCGCATAGGCATGACCGCATTCCGGGACAAGCAGTGTCTTGGCCTTGCAGGCAATGGCCTGATCAATCAGGCGTAGACTGATCTCGCGCTGCCAATCCTTGCCGCCGGCGTAATAGCCGTAGTTCTCCGCCACGAGCCCGTCGCTGCGAAAGGTGCAGGACACACCCAGATGCTGCATCACACGCGCCAGCGCAGCCACGGCGCTGGGATAGTGCTCGATGTCGGTGCGGGGCACGCATAACATGATTTCTACTTCCGGCACATCGAGCGGTATGTCGACGCCGAATCGCTCGCCAATCGCGATCAGTTTGGCGCTATAGGGCTCTGCGCTCGGCTCGGGCTGACCGGTGAGCTGCTGGTGCGCGGCCTTCTGATAGAGCTCCTTCGGCGCGAGCCCTGCCTCGAACATCGCACGGCGCGCCTGCTCGATGAGCGCGGCCACGTCGATGCCCATCGGGCAGATCAGGCTGCAACGACCGCACATATTGCAGCTGTCGAACAGAAGGTGCTGCCACTGCGCGAGCTGCTCCGCCGTCACTTCACGTTTCAGCCCGAGCAGCCGGAACAGCGGGGCGAATGGACTTGCCTCGCGCTTGTAGGCTTGTTTGAATGGTTCCACCTTCCAAATCGGCGTGTACTGCGGATCCTCGGTGGCTATGTAGAAGTGGCAGGCATCCGCGCAGATGCCGCAGTGAATGCAGGACTCCAGGCGAAAGGCGCTGAGAGCCCCAACTTCGCGCGCGAAGCCGCTCATGGCTCCGCTGACGCGAGCTTCGTCGCTGCGCTGCTCGGCCGGCGCCAGACTGGCGTCGAGCATGCCGGCCGGAGCGCTCATGAAGTGGCTCCTTTGCGGGCGAGCAGGGCGCCGTTGATGGCGCGGGACGGAAAGATATAGAACGCGTGCATCAGTTTGCCGAAGGGAAACCAAACCAACAGCACATCGAAGCTCAGGATGTGCAGCGCGAGCAGCGTCTGATAGGGCGCGCCAATGTGAGCGGTGGCGGCCAGTCCGGTGACCAACACGAGCATGGTGATGAACCAGCTGAAATAATCATCGAAATTAGACAGCATACGCATCACCGCATTGGTGACGCGCCGGAACAGGACCGCCAGGAACAGTGCCAGGGTCAAGACCGAGATGACGGTGATCAGGCTGCTGGGCAACCCGGGCCAGGTGATGCCAAACAAGCTGCCGAGAAAGGCGATGTGCGGCCCGAACAGCAGCACGAGCGCAAACAAGCCGAGGTGATAGCTGTAGCCAAGGGCCTCGCCCGCGCCAGTCCGGCCGATGAATTCCGGATGAGGCCAGGAGCGCGTGCCGACCGCTATCAGGCCTTCGGTCAGGAATTTCGCGGGCGAAGCGCGCGGTTTATTCAAATCCCGCCGAATGCGCAGCAGTGCGAAGCCGGCGATGCGCCAGGCCACACCCAGACAGAATATCGCCAGTGCGACCTTGAGCGCCGGTCCGCGAGCGAATCCTAATAGGTCCATGCTCAGTTGTCTCCGTTGGATTCAGGTTCGTTGGCATCCTGCGCACGCCGGTGCTGGCGCAGCCGACTGACGCCGGCGGAGGCGACCCCGATCACGGCGCCAGCTGCAGCGGCGGCCGCAGCGAGTTGCAGCACCTCGCGCGGCGAGCTCTCGCCCGCCTTGCCCCAGAGGGCCGTGGACTGTGCAGCGTAAAAGCTGCCCTTATCCCAGAATCCCGGTTCCGAACAGCCGAGACACCCATGTCCCGATTCGATCGGAAAGCTCGTGCCGCCGTTCCACTTGACCGTGGCGCAGGCGTTGTACGTCGTCGGTCCTTTGCAACCGAGTTCATAGAGGCACCAACCGTTGCGCGCGCCTTCGTCATCAAATGATTTGGCAAACTTGCCTTCATCGTAGAACGGCCGCCGATAGCAGCGGTCGTGAATGGTGTTGCCGAAGAAGACCTTTGGGCGCCGATGTTCGTCCAGGTCCGGTACCTTACCGGTGGTGACGAATTGCAACAGCGTCCCCGTGATCACTTCCGGAATGGGTGGGCAGCCGGAGACATTGATGATCGGCTTGTCGCCGACGATCGCGCTGACCGGCCACGCCTGGGTAGGGTTCGGATCGGCGAGGGGAATTCCCCCGAAAGCCGAGCATGTTCCGACGCAGACGATGGCCGCTGCGCCCTTGGCCGCCTCCCGCAGCGTGTCGACGGCGCTGTGGCCCCCGGCGGTGCAGTAGGCGCCACCGGCCCCGGTCGGCACCGAGCCATCCACAATCAACACATATTTGCCGAAGTTGTCCTGCATGGCCTTCGTGCGGGCCGACTCGGCGGCCTCGCCAGCCGCAGCCATCAGGGTGTCGTCATAGTCGAGTGAGATGATGTTGAAGATCAGGTTCTCGATTGTGGGGGCAAAGGATCGGGTCAGGGATTCGAGGCAACCGGTACATTCCTGGAATGACAGGTACAAGACTGACGGCCTGAGCGCGTGTGCCAGCTGCTCGGCCATCGACACTCCCATCGAAGGCGGCAGCGCCATGGCCGAAGCCGCGGCCGTACAGAACTTGATGAAGCCCCGCCGGCTGATGCCGTGTCGGCGCAACATTTCGCCTACCGTCACCTCGGTGTCACTGTATGGCATCGTTCACCCTGCTAGCCGGCGCGAGGACCAGAGCGCAGCGCGAGCTGCTCACGCAGCAGGCGCGCTCCCGTGGCAATTTCCTCGGACGCAGTCATCAGGATCTGCGGCATACGAGTCACTTCGATCAACTCAGCCATCAGTTCTCCATGCCGGTCCCGGTGCTCCACCCACCAGACGCCCGGCACTTTCGTCTCCCGAATGGCCGACACACCTTCCGCGTCCAGAGTTGCCCGTACCTCGCCTTCTCCCAACGCACGCCGCAATTCGGCCAGGTCATCCACACTCATCGGCAGGCTTCGCAAGTCGATGGCGCCGGACTCCTGGCTGTCGGTAAGCCGCTCTAGTAGGGTAATCAGCTCGCTGAGAATCGCCGTGACGCCGCCACCCAGGCCACCGACTGCGGCAGGCGGCTCGATCCGGATCGCGATTTCGCTGAGGCGACTCATAGGAGTGCCCAGCGTTGCAGCAGTACCTGCGCTTGCCGTGCTGCCTCGGGCAATGCCCGCGCCACGGACGTCGACAGCGTCTCGCTCCAGTCGATGCGACAGGGCTGAATGCACAGCAGGGCACGCCGGCGCGGCAGGCAGCCTTGGAGCCGCGCCATATCCAACAGATCGATTAGACCCACTTCGTGCACGCTGCGCCGACGGGTGCTGGTCAGGAACTCGTCCATGGCCGCGCCCTCGAACAGTGCGACGGCACCTGATGGGCGATTGAGCTCGGCGGCATCGATCACCAGCATCGAGTCCGTTGCCTCAAGATAGGGCAGCAAGCTGAAGCTCAGCGTGCCAGCGTCGACGAAGTCCGCGGCCTCAGGGCCGAGTTCGCGGCGCAATCGTTCGGTCAATTTCACCCCGGCGCCGTCGTCGCTCAGCAGCACATTACCGAATCCGAGCACCAGTGCGAGCGGTCCGCCGGGCAGGGTCCGCGCAACCGCGCCGGGGCCAAGTCCGGTCGGGCTGCATCCGTATCCGTTTTGCCCTAACCGTACTGTCACCCGCAACCTCCCTGGCTTTCTAAAATGTCAGCATTCGGCCCGCGGCGCGTCTGTTCGGCAGCGTACATAAGATCACGCGCGGATGCGGTAAGCTCGCCATGTGCACGAGCTGTCCGTCTGCCAAGCCCTGTTAAGACAGGTCAATGACATCGCAATGGACAGCGGCGCCGGCGCCGTGGAGCACATCACCATCGAAGCCGGACCGCTCAGTGGCGTTGAGCCCGATTTGCTCGCCCGTGCATTTGAGGTCTTGCGCGCCAGCAGCGGCGCGACGGCCCAGGCATCGCTGTCCATCGAATCGCCCGCGGTGATCATTCGCTGCACGCGCTGCAGCAAAGAGTCGCGCACGGCGCCCAATCGCCTCGTATGCCCCCTGTGCGGGGACTTTCGCACACGCGTCATGACAGGGGATGAACTGCGGCTGCGTCGCGTCGCCCTGCGAATACCTTAAAGTCATCGGCCAGCTCCGCCGACTGATCGAACCAAAGAGGAAGAGCCGATGTGCCAAACCTGTGGTTGCAGCCTGAACGCCGACGTTGCTCGAGAGGGCGTGGAAGAGCAGCGCGGCCGCAGCATGGTGATCGACGTACTGCAGGATCTGCTCGCCGCTAACGATCGCGTCGCGCTGCATAACCGGGAGCACTTCGATGAGCACGGAGTGCTCGCGATCAACCTCATGTCGTCGCCGGGTGCCGGCAAGACGGCGCTGCTGGAAGCCACGATCGCGGCGCTCGGCGAGCGCTATCGCATCGCCGTGATCGAGGGGGATCTGGAAACCGACAATGATGCGCGGCGCATCCGCGCGCTCGGCGTACCGGCGCTGCAGATCACGACGGGAACCGCCTGCCACCTCGATGCGCAGCTGGTGCATCGGGCACTGCACGATCTGCCGCTCTCGGGGCTCGATCTGCTGTTCATAGAAAACGTCGGCAATCTGGTGTGTCCGGCGAGCTTCGATCTTGGCCAGCATCGTAACGTCACTCTGCTCAGCGTCACGGAAGGCGACGACAAGCCGGCAAAATACCCGGTCATGTTCCGCGCTTGCGATCTGGTGGTGTTGAGCAAGACCGATCTACTCGGCGTGTTGGACGATTTCGATCCTGAGCGGGCGGCTGCGGCATTGCGAGCGCTCGGCCGCGACACTCCGATGATCCAAACGGCCGCTCGGCGCGTCCCAGCGCTTGCCCCCTGGCTGAATTGGCTGGAGCAGCAGATGATCGAACGGCGATCCGCGGTGCCTGCTGTGCCAACGCGGATGGCCGCGACAGCTGGGGCCTGACCCATGTGCCTGGCCGTGCCGGTACGCGTCGCTGCTCTGCTGGACAACCAATGGATCGAGATCGAGGTAGGCGGGATTCACACTCGGGTATCAATCGCACTGATCGATGAGGTCGCGGTCGGCGACTTTGTCATCGTGCACGCGGGCTTTGCAATCGCGCGCCTCAATATCGAGGAAGCCGAACGCACACTGGCGTTGTTCGATGAGATTGCCGCGCACTTGCATGGGTCCAGCGATGCGCTACATCCACGGCTTCCGTGACGGCGCCGCGGCGGCGGGGCTGGCGCATTCGCTGGCTGCACGGGTAGATCCATCGCGCGAATATCACCTGATGGAATTCTGCGGTGGTCACACCCATGCCATCTTTCGCTATGGCGTGGAAGATCTGCTTCCTGCCAACATTCACCTGGTTCATGGGCCCGGGTGCCCGGTCTGTGTCATGGCGGTGCCGCGGCTCGATGCGGCAATTGAACTCGCGCGTCAACCCAATGTGACGCTGGTGAGCTACGGCGACATGCTGCGGGTACCGGGATCGCGTCGGCGCAGTTTGCTCAAGGCGCGCGCTCAGGGTGCGGATGTGCGCATGGCCTATTCGGCGCTCGAAGCCGTGGAAATCGCCGCCGCCGAGCCAGAGCGGCAAATCGTATTCTTCGCCATCGGCTTCGAGACGACGACACCCGCGACCGCGCACGTCATTCTCGAAGCGCAGCGCCAAGGCTTAGGCAACTTCAGCGTCTACTGCAACCACGTTGTAACACCGGCGGCGATTCAAAGCATCCTCGATTCCCCCGAAGTTCGCGAGTGGGGGCAAGTGCGTGTTGACGGCTTCATAGGGCCTTCCCACGTGAGCGCCGTGATCGGCAGCGCTCCTTACGAGTTTTTCGCGGAGGAATACCAGCGCCCGGTGGTCATTGCGGGCTTCGAGCCACTCGATGTGATGCAGGCTATAGAGATGCTCGTGCGGCAATTGAACGCTGGTCGCGCCTGTGTAGAAAATCAGTTCACGCGCGGGGTGACCCGAGAAGGCAATCGCAAGGCGCAAGCTCTGGTGGCCGAGGTCTTCGAGCTGCGGCCGAGCCTCGAGTGGCGCGGGCTCGGCGAGCTGCCGTATAGCGGCTTGCGAATAAAATCCACGTACGCTGAATTCGACACCGAGCGCCGCTTTTCCCTTGAGGTTCATCCGGTGGCGGAGAACGCCGCGTGCCAGTGCCCCGCGATCATTCGCGGCGTCAAGAAACCTACCGACTGCGCGCTCTTCGGCACCGTCTGCACGCCACGTGATCCGATCGGCTCGTGCATGGTGTCCGCAGAGGGTGCCTGTGCTGCCTATTACAAGTACCGCCGCGGAGTAACCGCGCAGGCGCTCTGATGCGCATCCTTTTGCTGCTCCACTCCTTCAACAGTTTGTCGCAACGCCTGTACGTTGAGTTGCAGCAGGATGGTCATGAGTTGTCGGTCGAGCTCGATATCCACGAACTCGTCACGTGCCAGGCGCTTGATCTGTTCCACCCGGACTTGATTCTCGCCCCGTTTTTGAAGCGCGCCATTCCGCCATCGATCTGGCAGCGCTGCCCTTGCCTCATCGTGCACCCCGGACCGCCCGGCGATCGGGGACCGGCGGCGCTCGACTGGGCGATTCTGCGCGGAGTAGGCGAGTGGGGTGTCACCGTACTTCAGGCAACTTCAGAACTGGATGCCGGACCGGTCTGGGCGCACGCCTCGTTTTCAATGCGTGCCGCAAGCAAAAGCAGCCTATACCGCAACGAGGTAACCGAAGCGGCCGTCTTCGCCGTACGGGCAGCACTCGAGCGCATGACGGGCGGCTCCGGTCCTCTGTTCGGCGCCCAGGATGAGCCGAAAGGCAACTGGCAGCCGCCATTGCGACAGGCGCAGCGTGCGATCGACTGGAGCCGGGACGATACAGCAACTGTGCTGCGCAAGATTCACTGCAGCGATGGCTCCCCCGGTGTCGAGGATCTGCTGTTCGATCGTTCCTTCCGTTTGTTCGACGCTCACCCGGCCACGGGCATGAGCGGTCGGCCTGGCATGCTCATTGCCCGCCGCCACGAGGCGATCTGCCGCGCCACACGCGATGGCGCGGTTTGGATCGGCCAATTACAGCCGGCGAACGCCGGACAGCGCAGCTTCAAGCTTCCGGCGCTACTCGCCCTGGGCGCTCTGGCCGATTCATTGCCGCGCAGCGATGTTGAGCTCGTTGAGGCGGCGGATGTGTTTCGGGACAGCGAGATCCAGTACGAGGAGCGCGGCGCAGCTGGCTTTCTGCACTTCAATTTCTACAACGGTGCGCTCAGCGCTTCGCAGTGTGAGCGTCTGCGCGCTGCCTACGCGTACGCACGAGCGCGGCCGACGCGGGTCATCGTGCTGATGGGCGGTTCTGACTTCTGGTGCAACGGCATGCATCTGCACTGCATCGAAGCCGCCGACAGCCCTGCCGATGCCTCATGGGACAACATCAACCGCATCGACGACCTTGTTCAGGACATCCTGACCACGGACACGCATCATACGATCGCGGCATTGTGCGGCAACGCGGCGGCCGGCGGAGTATTTCTGGCCCTTGCGGCCGATCGCGTTCTGGCGCGCACCGGCATCGTGCTCAATCCCCACTATCGCAATATGGGCAATCTGTACGGCTCAGAGTATTGGACCTACACGCTTCCACGCAGGGTAGGCACAGAGCGGGCGCAGACGATTGCGACCGCACGCGTGCCGCTCGGCACCTCAGAGGCTCTCGCCCTCGGGTTGATCGATGGGCATGCAGGGCCGGATACGACTCGGTTCCAAGCGCTGGTGAACACCCAGGCCGCGGAGCTTGCCTCGAGCGATCGGTTCACGCTAGCGCTCGGCGAGAAACGCGCGCGGCGCGCACGCGATGAGGCTCAGCGCCCGCTCGCGCACTTCAGGAGCGATGAGTTGGCACGAATGCGCATGAACTTCTACGGCTTTGACCCGAGCTATCACATCGCGCGCCATCGCTTCGTGCACCGCACGCCGCACGCCTGGACCCCGCTGCATCTGGCCCGGCACCGACGCGCCGGTGTTTCAACGCGGTTAGAGTCGGTAAGCGCATGAGTGCTCCTGCCACCCGAAGTCCACTGCCGGCAATTTCCGCGTCCGCGATCGAGGCACAACGATGGCGTATCGGCGGGCGCGTTCAGGGCGTCGGCTTTCGGCCGTTCGTTTACCGACTCGCCCATTCATGGAATCTCACTGGCTGGGTGCGCAACAATGGCGGCGAGGTCGAAATTCACGCACAGGGTTCTGTTGAACGCCTGCAGGCATTCGAGAATGCAATATTGACGCGGGCACCCCCCGCTGCGCGCCCGCGGTTGATTGACGTGCAATCGGCTCCGATCGGCTCGAACGAGGATTTTCGAATTCTTGCCAGCGGCACCGGTGTCGGCTCGCATATACACGTCCCCGTGGACCTCTTCACTTGCAATGAATGCCTGACCGAATTGCGAGACCCAGCTGCGCGACGCTACCGTTACCCATTCATCAACTGTACGCAGTGCGGACCGCGCTACACGCTGATTCGTCGGCTCCCGTACGATCGGTCGAACACGACATTGGATAGATTCACGCTGTGCGAGGAGTGTGCCGCCGAGTATGCTGATCCGCGCGACCGACGCTTTCATGCCGAGCCTTTGGCCTGTGCCGCCTGTGGTCCGAGCCTAAGTTGGCGCGATGAAATGCGCGTGATTCATGGCGACGCAGGTTCGCTGGCTGCCGCGATTGCGGCTCTGCGCGACGGCAAGATCGTCGCCGCGCGCGGGATCGGTGGTTATCACCTTCTATGCGATGCGACGAATGAATGCGCAGTCGCCCGGCTGAGGTTACGCAAGGGACGACCGCGAAAGCCGTTGGCGGTCATGGTCCCCTGGCGCGGCGCCGACGGACTGGACTTTGTCCGCAGCTTGGCAGAATTGTCGTCTTTGCAGGCTAACGCGCTGCGCGACGCCGTGCGACCAATCGTGCTGCTGCAGCGGCGGGCGAACAGCAGCATCGCCACTGCCGTTGCGCCCGGGCTGAGCGAACTCGGTCTGATGCTCCCCTACAGCCCGCTACATCACTTACTGCTTGAGGACTTCGGCGCCCCGCTGGTCGCAACGTCGGGCAACGTGAGTGGCGAACCTGTTCTGACCGAACCGGAGGAAGTTCAGGAGCGGCTCGCACAGGTGGCCGATGGATACTTGCATCATGATAGATCGATTGCGCGTCCGGCAGATGATCCTGTCGTTCGCGTTGTCGCGGGTGTCGTGCGGCCTGTGAGACTCGGACGCGGCACTGCGCCGCAGGAATTCGACCTGCCGCAGAGCATCCGGGTGCCGACTCTCGCCGTGGGAGCGTATTTGAAAACCACCGTCGCGCTGGCGTGGGATAATCGAGTCGTGGTGTCCCCGCACATCGGCGATCTCGCCAGCCCGCGCGGACGGGAGGTCTTCGAGCAAGTCGCTTGCGATTTACAAGAGCTCTACGGCGTCCGCGCTCAGTGCGTATCGCATGATGCTCATCCTGACTTTCCTAATACGCGCTGGGCGCGCGAATGCGGGCTTCCGACCCAGCAGATCTGGCATCACTATGCGCACGCCGCCGCAGTCGCCGGTGAGTATCCAAGCGACGAGCCGTTGTTGTGTTTCACCTGGGATGGCGTTGGTCTGGGCCCGGACAAGACGCTGTGGGGTGGCGAGGGCATTCTTGGGCGACCCGGCGCTTGGAGTCGGGTGGCGAGTTTCCGGCCTTTCCGGCTGCCGGGAGGGGAGCGCGTAGCGCGCGATCCGTGGCGCTCGGCACTCGCATTATGCTGGGAGTCCGGCGAAGCGTGGCCGGCGGGCGAGATCCTCGGTGGCCCGTTGTTGCGTGCAGCCTTCGATGGCGGCGTAAATGCCCCGCGTACTACAGCGGTGGGGCGCCTGTTCGACGCGGCGGCCGCGCTGCTTGGCATTTGCCTGCACACGAGTTACGAAGGCGAGGCCCCGATGTGCCTGGAGGCGCTCTGCGAGCAACGCGCCGACGCGCTGCCGATGCCGCTAGCGCGCGATGCGCTGGGGATGTGGCGCAGCGACTGGGGCCCCCTGGTACATGCGATGCTGGATGAGCGCTGCGATAGCTCGGCGCGCGCCGCAATGTTTCACGCGAGCCTGGCGCAGACTCTGTGCGAACAAGCCCTTGCCGTGCGCAATGACAGCGGCGTGAGGCGCGTTGGTCTCAGCGGCGGGGTGTTCCAGAATCGTGTTCTGACCGAGAGGGCACAGGCGCTATTGATCGCTGAGGGCTTCGAGGTACTGATACCCCAACGGCTTCCGGTCAACGATGCCGGCATCAGCTACGGCCAACTGATCGAAGCCGCTGCCCTCCATGGCGCGCGCATCTAAGCTTCGCGACACCCATATCAGTCTGGCGCACGGCAACGGCGGCCGCCTGATGCGGGAGCTGATCGAGGAGCTGTTTTTGCCGGCGCTCGCCAATGCGCAACTCGACATCCACGCTGACGCGGTGTCTCTGCCAATCCCTGTCAATCGCGAGCTCGTCGTGACGACCGATGGATTCACAGTCAAGCCACTTGAATTCCCGGGTGGAAACATCGGCTCCCTGGCCGTCCACGGCACGGTCAACGATCTCGCGGTCAGCGGTGCCTTGCCACGATTCATGACGCTGAGCGTATTTCTGGAGGAGGGACTGGAGATTGCGTTGCTGCGCCGTGTGATCGACGCGTTGGCCCTTGCGGCGCGCGACTGCGGCGTAGCGGTAGTTGCTGGCGATACCAAGGTTGTCGGCCGCGGTGACTGCGATGGGATGTATCTCGCCATCACCGGAGTTGGCTTTCGCGCTCGCGACACATGTCTTGCCATGGACCGTGTGCGCGCCGGCGACTGCATTCTCGTCAGCGGTCCGATTGGTAATCACGGCGCTGCAGTGCTGCTCGCGAGGCAGGAATTCGGCATGCGAGGAGATCTGGTATCCGATGCCGCCAGCGTGCTGCCGCAGGCCCAGGCTCTGATGACCACGACGGGTCTGCGCTTCATGCGCGATCCGACGCGCGGCGGTCTTGCGACCGTAGCACACGAACTCGCCCGTGCGACCGGTCTTACGGTTCGCCTCTCAGAGGCGCAAGTTCCTGTCAGCGAGTCGGTGCAATCCGTCTGCGAGCTGCTGGGCTTCGATCCGATGTATCTGGCCTGCGAAGGGCGGATCGTGGCAGTGGTCGCACCGGAGACAGTCGAGGCAGCGCTGGCCGCGCTGCGCACTGTGGCGCCTCTGGCCGCAGTGATCGGCAGATTAAGCTTGGGCTCGCCGCAGGTCATTCTGGAGACCGCGTTCGGCGGCGAGCGGGCGCTCGATGAGCTGGAAGATGATCCGCTTCCGCGTATATGTTGATCGCCCGGCGAGCGTCGTTTCGGCGTGAAGGGATGTGCCCCCTAAAGGCCTACGCCGGCAATTCGGATGCTGAACTCGAAACACAGGCGAAAGCAAGGATGGCACAGCCAGCCTCGATAGCTCCGGCAGAGAATCCACCCCTAGGAGGGCTCGACATGCTAATTCAGGAGATGACTAAGGAAGAGTGCGGAAGCGCACTCGAGAGCATAAGTAGCGGCGCAATAGCGTGCGCACGCGATAGTCAGCCATATGTTGTTCCGACGTACTTCTCGTACGACGGGAAGCATATCTATGGGTGCAGCGCGCTCGGGCAGAAGATAGAGTGGATGCGATCTAACCCGCTCGTGTGTCTGCAGATTGATGAGCGGAGAAATCTCTTTCAATGGCTGAGCGTTGTTGTATCCGGGCGTTTCGAGGAGTTACCCGATACGCGTGACTTTGAATCTGAGCGCTTGCATGCTCACGCGCTTCTGCAAAAGCGCGCCATGTGGTGGCAGCCGGCTTTGGTCCCAACTGAGCATCGGGACGGACTAATGCCCGTTTTCTACCGCATTCACATCGTGGGATTAACGGGACGGCGTGCCATGCCTGATAAGTTCGAAGCTGCCGCGTTGGTCACAGAGTGACGATAGGATCCGAAAAGGCAGTCGTTCAGATCGCGCAAGAGCGCTCCGTCGAAGACTTAAGCCATCTAGTCCGGCGCCAGGGCGACGTGGCTTCAAACTAAACGGCAAGTACCACGTTTTCTCCATACCTCAAATAAGCTGCACAGCCGCAGAGCGGTCATTCGTCAACGGCGGCTGAAGTAACGCGCCGACTCTTGTAGTCGAGAGCGAATTGGTTAGCCATGCAGCGGACTTGCGTAGTGCTCAACTGTTTGGATTGAAGGAGGGTAGCCGTCGTCTGGACTCCGTCGTAGCGAGCACGGAGTCATCTCGGGGCCTACCGACTTCATCCAGCCGCGCCTGGTGAGGCGCTGGCCACCGATACCCGCAGCGCCGCGCGCTGCGCGGCGAGTTGTGGAGTAAGCTGGCCGCGCCACGACGAACAATAGGAAGACGTCCATGCGCCGCCTGCCAATGCTGCTGGTCATCGGGCTGTGCGGCACACCAGCGTCATTCTCGGCCGATGCACCAGCTGCCGCCGCGACCTCGGCGCCTTCAGCGGCGACGCCCACCGCCTCGGATACGAACTATGCCGACAGCAATAACTGGCTTTGCTGGCCGGGCCGGTCTCCGGATTCGTGCGCCGTCGATCTGACGACAACCGTAGTTGATACGAACGGGCACACCCGCGTCGAGAAGTTCCAACGCGCCGCGAAGCCGCCAATCGACTGCTTCTACGTCTATCCGACCGTCTCGGCCGAGCCGGGCATCAACTCGACGCTCGCGATAGCGCCCGAAGAGCAGTTCGTCGCAGCGACGCAGTTCGCGCGCTTCGGTGCGCGCTGCCGGCTGTTCGCCCCGATGTACCGGCAACTAACGCTCGCAGGATTGCGCGCGGCCATGTCGGGTCACCCCATGCCGGGTTCAGACAACCCCGCGGTCCGGGACCTCGGCTACAACGATGTTAAGAGCGCCTGGGAGCACTACCTTCACCATGAGAACCACGGGCGCGGCGTCGTCTTGGTCGGGCACTCTCAGGGCTCGGTCATCCTCGACCGCCTAATCGCGAGCGAGGTCGACGGCAAGCCCGCGCAGGCGCTTTTGGTCTCGGCGATCCTGATGGGATGGAACGTCGCGGTCCCGGCCGGTGCCGACGTCGGCGGGGACTTTGCGTCGGTCCCGCTGTGTCGCCGTGCCAGCCAGACGGGATGCGCCATCGCGTTTGTGTCGTTCCGGACCACTTCGCCGCCGCCGGCGAACTCGGTGTTCGGTCGACCCGTGCCGCCACGGCCGGGCATGGTCGCCGCGTGCGTCAACCCGGCCGCACTCGCTGGGGGAGCCGGCGAACTCAAGGCGTATTTCGGTTCGACGCCGCAGCTGATCGCAGGCAACGTCGCCGAGCCGACGCCCTGGGCGAAGCATCTCACCGTCACGACCCCCTATGTGAGCGTGCCGGGACTCCTGAGCGCCAAGTGCATGACGACCGATCAGTTCAATTATCTCGCGGTCTCCGTTCACACGGACCCGGCCGGCGTGCGCACGTCGGATATCCCCGGCGACATCATTCGCGATGGCGTCGTGCGTACCGAGTGGGGCCTGCACCTGATCGACGCCAATCTGACGATCGGAAATCTGCTCGATATCGTCGACGCCGAGTCGACGGCCTGGGTGGCGAAGAGGCCTTAGCGCTAAACGTGCTGAGCCGCGCCGGCGGCGCGGGTGCGACCGCACGGCGCGACCTGGCGAGCGCGCGCGGGGTACGACCGCCTTGCGGCCTACCACTCGGCAGCCAGCAGATCAGTTGGTGAGCGAACGGGGCGACTTCAACTCAACTCATCATGCAAGCGCTGCTGCATGGAATCGGCCTCAAACTGCAGCCAGAGCAGCACGACATAAAAGCCGCGCCGACTGAACTCGAGATGCGCCGCGCCATAGAAGCGGCAGAGTCGGCAACACTGCAGGGAACCGAAAAGGACGGCGTCGCCGCTTCGCTGCTGTTCCTGCGCGACCGTAATGCAATGCTGGAGGCATTGCGCCAGGATGTAGCTCGCTATCTGCATGGGGAGGACGCACGGTTGCACACCTGGACGTAACAACGGCAGCCCGCAAACCTGGTGGGACTTTTGCGTGACTCGGTGATGCTCTGTTGTGCTCAGTCGTGCCGATTGCAACGGACGCCGCGTGGCAAATTGTTGAAATCCAAAGTATTAAAAACTAACAACCGCTCTCATAATGCCGAGGTCGTGGGTTCGAGTCCCACCCTAGCCACAAATTACACCCGAGTCCTTCCCGAGCACGTCGACGATCGATGTAATGAGCCTAGATGCCCAGTTCTCGCATGGCCAGCTGAATTCCTGAAAGCTTGGCTGCGCGGCCGGTGCACCATCCGTATGTGTCATCCTTGCGTCGATGCCTAAATTTCAAACGCGCGCGCGACGGTGGTTGACCGGAGCGATTGCCGCGGCGCTGTTCGTAAGCGTGGCTGCGCTATTGCTGAGCTCCAAGCTCGAGCATGCGGTGCGTGCGCGGATCGAGTCCGCTGCCGTGCGCCACGGCATGGTTGCCCGAATCGGTCAGGTGCACGTCGGCGTATGGCCATTGTTGCGCCTCGACGGATTTGATCTCGACTTAGGTCATGGATTGCGAGTGCATGCCGACATGATCGCGGCGACGTGGCCCGGTCGTCTGCGACTTGCAGTTTCTGCCGCCGCTCTCGCGGGTCCAGCAGGGATTCAGCTCAGCTCACCACCCACCGCCTGGGACATCGCGGGAATTCACGGCGGGGATCTCCAGCTCAGACTAGTGGAACCACAGGGCGGCCTGTCAATCCGCAAGCTGGAGGATCCGGTGGGCAGCGCGTGGAACGTCGAGGCACGTGGACTCGATGTCGGCCATCTGCTCGGCGTACGGCGCGAGACCCGCCCGCTGTTCGATGGTGGTATCGCGGACGGCCGTGTGGATCTTCAGGCGAGCAGCGATGCGCTCCGTTTCCATATGGACATGGGGGCGCGCGGCGCGCGTCTGGGATCGTTGGCGGATAACGGCGCGGACGAACCGCAGTTCGGCGATCCGACGGACGTGACCGCACGATTCGACGGTGCCTGGCTGCGGGGCGGGGGCACGATCGAGATTCCCGAGATTCACGCGGCGGTGGCCGGGGCAGACTTGACGGGTTGGATCGCGCTGCGCGGTCTCTACACTGATCCGATTGTTGATCTCGCACTCGGCGTAAAGCGGCTAGACTTCGCGCAATTGCTGAGCACATCGGGGCTTGGGACGCCCGATAGCCTGGGAATGGCGCCCGGCGGTGGCCAAGACCTTGGCTCGGCCAAGATCGACGTGCGGATACTCGGGCGCCTATCAGATCCCGCGTCGCTCTCGGTGAGCCAGAAGATCGACTTTACGCCGCCACGCCAGATGCCACCGGCGATAGCGCGTCTGCGCGGTGATTTCGTGTTCGGGTCCGATGAAGGCGCCGGCCCGCACCGATCGATCGATGTCTCGCCTGCATCTGCGGACTTCATCGCCCTGCGCGACGTTCCGCCGTTGTTCGTGCGCACTCTGCTGCTTGCCGAAGACGCCGGTTTCTACGGTCATCGCGGCATCGATCTGCGCGAACTACCAACTGCGCTACTCACAGACTGGTCGCGCGGGGGCGCAGCGCGCGGAGCGTCGACGATAACCCAGCAGCTGGCCAAGAACCTCTTCCTTTCGCGCGATAAGAAGCTCGGACGCAAGCTGGAGGAACTGGCAATCACGTTCCTGCTCGAGTCGGCGCTCCGCAAGGATCGCATCCTCGAGATCTACCTGAACATCATCGAATGGGGGCCGCACTTGCGTGGCCTGCGGCCCGCAGCGCGTAGCTATTTCGGTTGCGAACCCCAAGCCTTGACGCCGGCCGAGATGGCTTTCCTGGTTGTGATCATCCCTGGGCCGATCAAGTACCAGAGTTCATTTGCGCACGGCAGGCCAGGATCTGGCCTGCGCTCGCTGATCGACGAGCTGTTGGGGAAACTTCGCTCGGTGAATGCGATTAGCGATGAGGAATATCGGCGAGCGCTCGACGAGCCTGTCGTCATCTCCGGCGGAAGACAGCCCGGATGATTGGCGGCGATCTCAATCTACGTATCGGATATACAACCTTGCGATTGATGTGGTGGGCCGCGAACTTGTCGACCGTAGTGCATAGACGCCTTTCGACAGAATCCACTGATGCGCCGGGCACCAGAGGCTTGCACTGATGGCTTCTAGCTACTCGAGCGTCGCGTGAATTTTGCGTGACTCGGTGGTGCTTCGTTGTGCTCAGTGGTGCCAAATGCAACGGACGCTACGCGGCAAGTGATTGAAATTAAAGGCTATAGAAACTCAAAAACTGCCCTCATAATGCCGAGGTCGTGGGTTCGAGTCCCACCCTAGCCACCACTCGATCAATTATTTGCGGCCACTTACTTGGCTCGCACTAAAGACAGTGCGTGACTTTTGCGTGCCCCCAACTCGCATACCCGCTCCGCAGCGGCCATTAGTGCGCCGATTTCGGGTGCGGTAGTCACAAACGACCTTCATGTGTGGTTCCGGTCGTTTAGGGTCAAGCTGTCACCCCTACTTCGATTCCGTACGCTGACGAACGGGGCGCCACATTTCCAGAGTGGGCTGAGGCGTGCGGAGTAACCGTTGGTGCGGTGTCTATGTGCCTCAACGAACGGATTGGATCGGGCCTTGCTGCTAGCCTTCCGCCTTTGCGTTAACCTTAGTCAATTCAAGACTTGGCCTTGTCACTGATCGCCGTGCGGCCGTTACATTTGGGGCGAACGCGCCGCCGGAGGTTATGGCCGCAAAAGAATCGTGCGCGAACATTGAATGGAGTCCAGCGTTTCTGAAGAAGTATCGCAAGCGCCTGCCGCTTGTCGAGAAGTGATTGTGAAGGACGGCGTCAAATTCGCGACCTTCGACGGCAAGGTCTCAAAAGTCGGTCACGAGTTCGTTCAAGTCAAAGTTTGCGACGTTGCCAAATGACAATCATCAAGCCGGAGGCGATGCCGACGAGCTAGCCGAGAGGTCCAGGCTAGACGGCGTGCTGGTCATGTCCGCAAAACGAATTCCGCAGCCGCTGCTATGGATTGGCGGCATCATCGCTTTCCTGTTGCTGGTGGGGCTCATCCTGTTGCTGTCGGACTGGAATGCGCTGCGCGGGCCCCTGAGCCGCATGATATCGCGCGACCTCGAGCGCCCAGTCTCGATCAACGGCAATCTGCGCGTGCAGCTGCTTTCCTGGACTCCCAACGCGGAGGTCGAGGGCCTCACCATCGGCAATCCGGACTGGGCCGGCAAGGACAACATGGTCGAACTGCCCCGGCTGTACGTCGCCGTGGTACTCAAGGACCTCTTCATTGGCCATCTGGTGCTGGCAACCCTCGAGCTCGACAGTCCAAAAGTCGAACTCATTCAGGACGAACGTGGGCGCGCCAACTGGGATTTCGGCACCACCAAGCCCGAGTCCAAACGACCTGAAAAACCCACCAAGCTGCCGCCGCTGTACCATTTCGCGCTCAAGGGTGGCTCACTCGAGATCGACGATGCCATCCGCAAACTGAAGTTCAAGGGCAAAGTGGGTGCACAGGAGAACGGCGCCGGTCATGAGGCCCAGCCCTTCAGCCTGAAGGGCGAAGGAACACTCAATAAAGAGCCCTTCAAGCTCGAGTTCACCGGCGGCGCACTGCTCGATATCAAGCTCGATCATCCGTATGAGTTCCAGACCGCGATCGATGCCGGGCCCTCGAGCGTCAAGGTGCGTGGCACCATCGCCAAGCCGTTCGACTTCGGTGGCATCGACACCGACGTCGAACTGCAGGGCCAGAATCTTGCCAATCTCTACTACCTGACCAACCTTGCGCTGCCGTTGACGCCGCCCTATCAGCTTGCCGTTCACATTCATCGAGCCGGCAATCACTTCGCACTCGA